>SAMEA104315428__coassemble_813_pt1 | contig 41561 bp, 35 predicted proteins | sample SAMEA104315428__metabat2_low_PE_039 | metagenome-assembled genome bin SAMEA104315428 (sample SAMEA104315428) | gut metagenome | biome: Monkey gut; feature: monkey-associated habitat; material: faeces | place: China | collected 2013
ATGGAGAAGTTCCCGAAAGTTATGCATCTCTCACAACGGATTATATTTTGGAAAAACATAAAGAGGATAAAACCGTTATTGCAATTTCTCCTGCAACCCCGGGGGCTACAGGATTTTCGCAAGATTTCAGAAAATCACTCGGAAAAAATTATACCGACGTCGGAATTGCTGAAGAGCATGCGGTTGCTTATTCTTCGGCACTTGCTAAAAACGGTGCCAAGCCTGTACTTTCGATTTTGAGTTCATTTATTCAAAGAACTTATGACCAACTTTCTCAAGATTTAGCGTTGAATAATTCACCTGCTACGATTTTGGTTAATTGGGGTGCAATTTCTGAAATGGACGTAACACACCTCGGCTCGTTCGATATTCCTTTGATTTCAAACATTCCGAATATTGTTTATCTTGCTCCGACTTGCAAGGAAGAATATTTGAAAATGTTGGACTATGCGGTTGTGCAAATCGAACACCCAGTCGTTATTCGTGTTCCGTTCGGTGCGGTTGTTTCGATGGGCATGGCAGATGATACGGATTATTCGATTTTGAATAAATTTGAAATTACGGAAAACGGCTCAGAGGTTGCGATTATCGGACTTGGTAATTTCTATCACCTCGGCAAAAAAGTCAAAGAGGCTTTAAAGTCGGTCGGCATTAACGCAACTCTGATTAATCCTAAGTTTATTACGGGCGTTGATGAGGAACTTTTGGACGGTTTAAAAGAAAACCATAAAGTTGTAATTACGCTCGAGGACGGCTGCGTTGACGGTGGTTTTGGCGAAAAAATTTCAAGATTTTTCGGAAATTCCAATGTAAAAGTTTTGAATTTTGGCGGCAAAAAAGAATTCACCGACAGAGTTCCGTTGAAAACATTGTACGAAAGATATCACTTGACGCCGGAATTGATTGTCGAGGATATCAAAAAATGCTTGTAATCAGTCGCTAAAGCGACTTCCTGCCTTTCTTGAGTAATTCGGGAAAGGCTTTTTATTTAATTAAAATTTTTGTTAAAATTGTAAATTTTTTTATGAAAAAGTAGCAAAAAAATTTTTGTTGACGGTATTAAGCGACAGTATAAGAGTGAAAGATTTATTTGAAAGGATTTAAAATGAACGTAAACTCAGTAAGTGGTGTTAATTATGTAAATACAGGTGTAAATGTTAATCAGGCAAAAGCAACAAATCCTTTCTTGATGAAAAGCGATGTTGATACTTTTGAATTTTCAACTCCGAAACAAACTGAACCCAAGACTAAATTGGACGTAATGAAAGAAAAGTTGAACGAAGGTTTTACAAATGCGGGTGAAACATTCAAGGCTCATGTTGCGGCAGGCTTTGACAAGGCAGCACAAGATGCAGAATCAATCACAGACCCGACACAGGCAATGTCAACTTCTCACGTTGCTGCAAATACTGCTTTTATCGGTCAGGCAGTAGTTGGAACAGGTGCTGCAATCGTTGAAATTGCAAAAGGCATTATGCAAGCATTCAAAGCATTAGCATAGTTTATAAATATTTTAATAAAAAAGCAGGTTACAAATGTGACCTGTTTTTTTGCAAAATTATGACTATTTTTTCTGTCGTGTTGTATAATTGTTTTTGTTAAATGGGTAGTCAATAATAACTCGAAAGGAGATTTTTATGACTGAAGAAAACGAAAATATTGAACAAAATTCTGAACAAAAATCAGAAGATACAGAAAAGGTTGAAACGTCAGAAACGACTGAAACGATTAAGGTTTCAGAACCTGTTAAAAATAAAAATATTTTGAAATACGTGGGCATTTTGGTTGCAATTTTCCTTGCAACATTTTGTGCAGTTTACGTAGTTGTCGATATGAATATGAACAGACTTGGTTTTACACCATTTGTTGTGGGCTTTCAGCAATTTGAAAAAATCTTTGACGACGAAGCAAAATATGTTGAGCAAAATTCGCCCGCCCCTGTTAAGATTGAGTCAAAATCGGACAAGTATGTTATCACGATAAATTTGAAATCTTTTGATAACGACCCTGATAATCTCGATGTTGAAATTGCGGAAAACGGCGTCAAAATTACGGGTAAAGTTGTCAAAAGCGACGATAACGAAATGAGAGAAAGTTCTTTCTTTCAAAGCGTTATGTTTCCGAATAAAATCAATGAGAACAAGGCAACTCAGGAACATAAAGGAAATAAATTGGTAATTACTTTGCCGTTTAAAAAATAATCAAAATTTTTCCAATACTAAAAAAGGCGGACTTTATAGCCCGTCTTTTTTACATATCATCTTGAAGTTTTTGGTCAATTTGAACTTGAGCGGATAATGCCCGTTGATTTTCTGGGTCAAGTTTCAAAATTGCCTGACAGTAACCTTTTGCAGAGTAAAAATCTTTCTTTCCGAAAAATTCAATATCCATTGCCAAAATCAAAAATGCGATAATGTTCGGGCGGATTTGTAATGCCTTTGCGATATCTGCTCTTGCTTTTTCGTATTGTTCGTCCAAGAAGGAAGCGAGTGCAGTTTGGAACCAAAGTCTTGCTGACCATGGTTTGCTTGATTGGTTGTCGTTTTGAGCGGCAAATTCAAGTTCCTCAAGAGCCTGCTTGTACATTCCGACGGCGGTTAAGATACAACCTTTTACGTAGTGCGAACCTGCATTGTGAAAATCAAGTTTTGTCGCAATGTCTGCAAAATACATCGCTTCTTTAAAACTTTGCATATTATATTTGCACCATGCAAGTTCTTGGAATGCGGGAATGTTTGTCGGGTTAAGTTGAACCGATTTTTTGAAATCGTCCAAAGCATTTTTAAATCGACCCAAATCTTCATAAAGAACCCCTCTTTTGTAGTAATAAGTGGAGTTGTCGGGTGAAAAGTTAACGGCACTGTCAAAATCGAACAAAGCACCTTGAATGTCGTTCATTCTTTGCTTTAATAAACCTCTGTGATAGTAAAGCATTCCGTCTGTCGGTGCATTTTCGATTGCGGTGTCCAAATCTTTCAGGGCAAGTTTCAATTTTTTCTGCAAAACGTAAACCTTGCTTCTTTGGAAATAATAAGACGGCAAAGGTCTTTCGTTGATTAATGCCGTAATTGCCTGAATTGCGTCGGCAAATTTGTTTGATGCAATATAAATCAAAAATCTTGCACGAAGATAAAAATCTTTTTTTATGTTGTGCGAATTATTGTTGTCAAAATAAGCCAAACCGAGCGATTTAATTACATTTTCGATTTTGAGATAAAGAGTTCTCAATAAAACAGGGTTGGCATTTCTGATGAGATTTGCACGAACAAAGCAGTCAAATGCGAGCGGGAAATTTTTTCTGTCCCCATATTCGGAAACAGATATGATAAAGGCGGCAAGTTCGTTAAATTTTGCATCTTCCCCTTTGACAACGTCCTTCAATTTTTCAACAATTTCTGGATATTGCTCATTATTTAATAAATGTGCTAATTCTTTCTCATCTAATCTTTGTGTCATAAGTATATTCTCTTAAATTCTCGTTATGTTGTCAATCATTAAAAAATTCTATAAAAGAATTGTATCTGTAAAACGGAAAATGAGAACCCTCAATTTTGATGATTTTATCGCCAAAATATTCTTTTTGTTGTGAAATTGGTAAGAGCGGGTCATCTTTTGCGACGAAAACTTTGTCAAAATCGTAAGTTGCGTCTTTGTATTTTTCCGCCAAATATTCTATTGCATCTAATTCTGCAAAGCAACTTTCAAATGAGCGAAGAGGTTGATTTTTGCAAAATAACTCAAGTTCCTCGTCACTTGTGACCATGTATTTTCTGCGAAAAGCAATGTAATTATTTAAATTGAGATTTTTAATGTCTGATAAAACTTGTCCTGACAGTCCGTATTTTCCGATTAATTTAACCGAAGCGTTGATAGCAACCGATTTTTTAATCGGCGGTAATTTTTCTTTTACAATAGCAGCCGCACCACCGCCTGCCGAGTAACTGAGCAGATAAATATTTTCGTATTTGTCGGGCGAAAATGGCATTGCAAAATCCATTTCCTTGTCATAATCAAATAACAATAAATAGTCAAAATCTTTTAATAGCGGCAAATATAACCGCTCGTCCGTACCCCAACCGCAAAAAACCAGACATAAGTCCGGTTTCTTGTTATCTTTGAAAAAATATTTCATTAAAATCTATGCTTTCTTTGCTGATTCTTTTTCTTTGTTTGCCGGACGAGGAACATCGTATCCTTCAGGAAGCGGGAAGTCTTTTGTGAAATCTACTTCGCCGTTTGTTTCATAATAAATTGTTTTTGCAATTTTAGCGGCATACAAATCATATTTCGGGTGCATTTTCGGGTCTTTTGACTCGTTAATTGCTTCTTGAGTTGATGTCAAATATTCTTTGATATATTCAGTTCTGTTTTCACGATCTTCGTTCAACCATTCGACAAATGGTTTGTCTGTCTTAATGATGTTACATCTTGCGTGCATAAGCCAGAAGTTTGAAGTTGCGTCCAAACCACCTAAGTTCCAAGGGTGAATGTGGTCGGTATTTGTGTAAGTCGGAGCAACCAATTTTTCAGCAATCGCTCTTGATGTGTAAGGTTGTTTTTTGCCGTCAACTCCGCCGTATTTAACATACCAAGCATCTTCGTTGTTCATTGAACTCGGCAATTTTTCAGCAAGTTTCAAAACTTGTTTTTTTGCTTTTTCATCGTGCATGTTCAAACTATTTGCCAATTCGATGAACTTGCCTCTTTGGAATGCATAATTGCTTTCTCTGCCGAAAATGATTGTAGTTGAAGTTTTCAATAAACCATCAACTTGTGAACGATCTTCATAAGGCAATACTTCTGCTAATTCACCGATTTTGTCCAAAATTTTGTATTGTTGTCTTTCGAGTTTGTCTAAACGTTTTTCTCTTTCTTGAGCAACAATGTCACGAACAAACATATCGGGCTTTTTAGCCTTAACTGATTCCAATTTGTTTAAAATTTTGCGTTCTTGAGGATATAAAAATTCGCTGTGATTTTCAATAACATTCAAATAAGATGATTCGTCGGCTTGGTCCAATTCACCTTTGATTGCCGCAAAAATCGGCTTCGTCATAACCGGTCTGCCGCAATCGGGGCAAATAACAGGGTGTTCCAATGTGCTGAGTCTGAAACCGGATTGAGTATCCGCTTCCATTTTGTCGAAACCAACTGGGTTGTTTGTCGGTCTTGAACCGCCGAAATCAGGAATAAATGCACCATAGTTGAAGTTTACACCTGCGGTTTTAGCACCCCATAAATTAGCCGTTACAGGAGCATAACCTTCTGTCGATTTTGCTTGAGGTTCAATCGTTTTCGTTGCGTTATTCATTTTGTCGAGTTTTTGTAATGAATTTGCCCAAACCGCATTTATTTGCATGTCATGTACCTTTATTGTCTGATACTATAATTAATGAAAAAGCATGGAAATTATTGCTTTTTCGCCTGTTTTAATTAAGTTGTTTCGTAATAAAAGTTTACAAAAAATCGAAGATTTTATAAAATTTTTTAAAAAATTGGTCAAAAATGTGATTTTTTTGTAAATATACGTATCTTTCAATAATAGCAATAGAAAACACTATATGTAACAAAAATGATTTATGAAATTGATTGTAAATTTTTTTTAATATAAAATTATGTATTGATTAACACTAATCGTGGTATTGTCTGTGTTTGTTAAGATAGAGTCGATTTAAAGAGTGGAAAGCATGCATCAAGCGGATTTTGGAAATATTTTTGTAATTGTTTTTATTTTTTTAGTTTACAATCCAATGTTGTTTTAGTAAAATTAATTTGTGTTTATGGTTAGCCATAGACGGTTAAATTTTAAAATCACGAGGAGAGATGTCCGAGCGGTTTAAGGTGCAGACCTGGAACGTCTGTGTGGGGCTCTAACTCCACCAAGGGTTCGAATCCCTTTCTCTCCGCCATTTAAACGCTTGAAATTCAAGCGTTTTTATTTTTTGAAGTGCCAATTTTGGGGTTCAAAAATATTTTTAGAAACGGTAACGAATTTTGCTGTCGGGTAGTAGCATTTGTTTTCGTCATACATTTTGAAAACGGAGTTTGCATCGTCATAGTAAAGAATTTCGACGTTTTCTTTGTGTGTTTGAGTTAATATATTTTTGCCAGTAAAAGGATTTTTCGGCTGATTGATTAAGCCCGAGAGGGCGATTTTGGGGGTATCTGCATTTGTCATGAATGTTGAAATTGTTTGATATTCGCCTGTTTGATTAAAATCTTTTACGAACAAAAGCGGATTAAACATTGTCATTTTTGAACTTAAACTTGTGTTGTTTTGCCCCCAATGACCGTGGTCAGAAACTATTATAATTCTTGTGTTATCGTAAATTTTTTGTGATTTTAAATAATCCATATACGAGCCGAGCAATTTCATTACCTGACGTTGAAGTGACAAGTGTTCGGTGCAATACGGTTTATCGTAGATGTTTAAGTGGATAGATTCGTTGTTATAAACTGTGAATGTGTTGATTTTTTCATCTGTTACACCTGTAAACATCGGTAATGAGTATAATTTCAGAAATTCTTTTTCCAAAAAATCGTCCCAAACGATATCTTTTTTGACATTATCATTCGGCAAGTACGAGCCGTTTGCATAAACCGTTTTTTTGAAAATTGTCGGAATGCTCACAAACAGTGAAAAATAAAGGAAATTTCTGTCTAATATTTTAGAAAAATCTGCTTTTTCTTGAGATACTGAAAAAGGTTGAATTTCGGCATCTCCCGTATTCATTTTTCCTGCATTTTTAATTTCGTATTTGTCGAATAAATCGTCAGAAAAATAGCCGTCCCGTTCATTTTTAAAGGGACAAAATCCATTAATCGGTGTGTTTAAAATCGTTGAAATATAGCCGTTTTCTTTGAAAATGAGAGGCAAAACAAGCAAAGATTCTTTAAATATGTCAGAGATTTTTTTATTGTTTATTTTGTTGATATTATCAGGGGTATATTCGTAACCCCCTGCAAGAGGCGGGTATGCCAAAATCGTGTGATTAAAAAACGATACGCAATTGGGATAATAGGTGAAACCAGTGAAAGATTTTTTAAGTTCAGGATTTTCGTCCATTATCACGGGCAAATAGGCACTTATCGCTCTGTCAATGAAGATTATGATTACGTTTTTACCTGTTTTTGACAACTCAAAAATCGGTTTGATATTTTCGTTGTGATTTTTTTTGAAAAACATTTTTTCCGCATTCACATTGGATTTTATGCTTTTAAATTTATCGTTGATTTTATAAATATTTAAACTTGAAACGAAAATTACCGAAAACAGAATAACTGCAACTGTTTTGCGGATTATTCCAAATTTGTTTTTTATGAATAATTGAAATCCTAAAACTATTGCAAATATTGATATAAGGGAGTTTAACACTATTTGTGTTCTTTGGAAAATTGATGCATCTATAACATTCATTGTTAAATCCACAGTCAGCAAGCCAAGTTCTCCTCTGAACATCAAAATGTTGGCAAGTGTGGAAAATAAAATGCCCAAAAAGCACGCAGTCATTATGTTTTTTATTTTATTGTTTGAAAAATAATAAAAAATCATCGTCCAAACAAAGAACAGTCCGAATGCTTTAGAACCGCTTGAAATGACATAATTCAGCGGATTGTTTACATTACCCAAAAACGAAAATTCTTCAGGTGAAGAAGAAATAACAACTGTCGGAATCAGCACCCCGATTAGCAAAGTTGTTGTAATAGCCGTTGCGGTGTGTATCCCGACTTTTGGTTTGTTGTCAAAAATTTTGTCGATTTTTTTGTTAAATAGTATAAAACCCAATAACACTATTAGTGTTAACACAAATAGTGTTAATGCTCCAAATTTAACATCTGCGGGGATATTGGGGATTAAAATTATATTGAATAACAAGGGGAAGCATATTGCCAAAGAGATGGTTGAGATTGAAACGATAAAAAATCTTTTGATATTTTTCGCTCGCAAACCAATATTTTTGAGAAGTGAAAAACAGTTGTTAAACGTCCAATAAATTACCAATCCTGAGGGCGAATTATACAGTAAAACCAAGAATACGAGGGCAAGAGCGTGCATTTGTATTCTTTCCTTTTCGGAAATCCCTTTTGCATAAATTTCGGCAGCGATGATGTTTATTGCGGTCATCAAAATCGGCAGAGCATTGATTGAAAATCCAAACAAATTAATTAATTCATCAGGTTTTGAGAGGTTTTTAATCAGTCTGATTGACATTGCGTTATAAATTTCAGGTTGAGAGAAAAATGCGTACGCCGCAATGAAAAAAGGAATTTGAATAAGCAAACTGAGAGAACTTCTAAGAGCCATTATCGGGTGATAGTGATTTTGCCTGTAATAGGTCGAAAGCAGCATAAATTGCTCATCGCCCTTAAAATTCTTCTTTATGCTTTTTACAGTCTGCTCGAGTTTTTTTTGAATTTCTCTTTCTTGTTTTTGATAAAATTCCGCACGATTGTACATGGGCAAGCATATAAGATTAACAAAAAAACTTACTGTAAAAATTGAAATCAAGGCGTAGTGTGAGGATAAGACGCAAACCGAATGATATAAAAATTCAATTATTCCGTAAATCGGGAAAATGAAAATATTAAAGAGGAAGTTTAGCATTTTTGACCTCTTTCTGTTTTTTTACGAGAAAATCGACAATATTTTCGGCTGATTTGCCCTGTTCTTGCCAAATTAAATTTTTAAGTTCTTCTGCTTTTTGTGAAAAATTGCCGTCAAATTGGACATTTTGTATAATTTCGTTGATTTTATCAAAATTATCTTCTTTTAATTCAATCCCCAAGTCTTTTATTTTATTAAGGGCGAAAAGCGGCTTGTCGCTTGTGTTGAAGTCGTAAATTTCACGGTTAATATTTTCATTGATAAAAATAAACGGGCGATTAAAAAGGAAAACGTAATCGAAAATAACGCCCGAAAAATCGCTTATCATAATGTCAGAAACAGCAAGCGTTTCGAGGTTGTCGGGGGCAAAATCCCATTTGATTTTTTCATTATTCTTGTAAAAATTCTGCAATTTTTCTATAACATTTTTTTCGACTTTTAATGATTGCGGGTGTGGGCGAATTATAATATTTTTGCCTGTTTCGAGCAATTTATCCAATAATTTTGTTCCGTATTTGTTTAACAGTGAACTTTCACCCCAAGTCGGTGCAACGAGTATGTTATAGCCATTTTTTTCTGTTTTTAATGAATTTACCCGTTTTTGCAAATCGTCCAAGTAGGAACAGCCGACAATCGGCAGTTCTTTTGGCGGTAAGCCCCGTTTTTGTTCAAGTTCACGGATTTGCTCAATTTGAAAATTTCCGTTTAAAAATACCGAATCAAAATAATCCAAGCCGAAAAGTTTGTATCTTGTCGAATCGCTTGGAGAGTGCAGAATGTGGGCAAAGTGACCGACATTTTTTGAGCGTTTCAGTTGCAAAACGTCCAAATGTGGCGTCGTCATAAGGCAAACGTCCGCTTTTAAAAACGCAAGTTTAAAAAATGCTTTGTTTCCTTTTCCGATGTATTCGCCTTTGATATTGGTGTAATTTTGGCTAAAAAACGGGTCGTCGTCTGAAGAAGTGTAATATACGACTTGTATGTTTCGCTTTTCAAATTCGTCCAATATCCCGTGAAAAACGCTCCAATACTGCTTTCCCTCTGAATAAATTACGATTGGTAATGTTTTTTCCGAGAGATTTTTTTTGTTAAAAATAAGTTTTAACTTAAACCAAAGCGAATGAAAAATGAATGCAAAAGTTGTCAAAACGCCTAACACGACTGAAAAAAGCATACTTCCCGTTGCAGGGTCAATGTACGCTTCGGCGGGCAAATTCGGCAGCCAAGCAATCGCCAAAATCAGTAATTTTGCAAAATTTTTCATATTTATTAAATTAGCGTTTTCTTTTAAATTCCAATATCGAAATTTTAGCACAAACACTATTGTCCGAACAATTCGGTGAAGAATTTTTTTGTGATTTTGATAGGGTTGTTTGACAGTCTGTCGAGGTCAACGGCGTTGATAATTTCGTCAAAATCAGTCACCCCTAATTTTTTGAAATCCGTTTCAAGTCCGATGTCGCTGAATAATTTGTCAAAATAAACTTCAATGTCGTTTGTTTGCAAAAGCCCGTAAAGTTCTTCCATTGTTGTTTCTACGTAGTCAACGCCCCGTTTGTCGTTCAAATTTTCTTCCGTTATGTTCGCAAAATTATAGAAAGTCAATTTTGCAATTGAAAGTGCAACTGCGTGACCGTGCGGGATTGCGTATTTGCTTGTCAAAGGATATGAAATTGCGTGTGCGGCAGTCGTTCTCGTGATATTTATTGCACAACCCGAGAGGTACGATGCCTCTGACATTTTTTCCGCAAAAAAGTAGTCGTTTGAATTTACATATTTTTCAAAATAGTCCCGACAGAGTGCTATTGCTCGTTTTGAGTAATGTTTGCTTTTTTCGTTTGAATTTACCGCCCAATATGATTCAATCGCCTGACACAATGCGTCTGCACCGCAGCAAGCCTTTAAATATCTCGGCAAGTTTTTGACGTATTCTGCATCGACGATTTTATAATCGGGCAAAATTGTTTTGTCATCAAGCGAATGCTTCGTTCCGTCCATGTAAATTACCGCAAATTGTGTTGCTTCCGAGCCTGTTCCTGCCGTTGTCGGAATTGCAATCATTTTTGTTTTTTTATTCACTTTAATCGGATTTTTGAAATATTCTCTTATGCTGAAATCGTTGTCAACAGCGAATTTATAGCATTTTGCAAAGTCAATTACGCTGCCGCCCCCGATAGCGATAATCATATCAAAATCTCTGTCAATTTTTCCGACCGCTTTTTCAACCTCTTCGATTTTTGGATTGGTTGAAAAATCGTTGTAATATTTGAATTTTCGACCCTCGAGTTTTTTCTCGAGAGTTTCTTTGAACGACAAAAATGAGTTTTTCCCCGTAAAAATTAACAAATTTTTTGCATTTTCACAATCTAAAATTACCGGCAATTCAATGATTGCACCGTCATATACGTAATCAGTCTGCATTTAATTTCTCCATAAAAGCGATTTTATTTTGAACGGGTTTTTCTTTCGGGCGACCCAAATCAGCCCTCGCACCGCACTGTACCTTGATTTCAAGCAATGTTGGTGCTTCCGATTTTATAAAATCGTCCAATGCTTTTTCTAAATCTTCAGTTCTTTCAACAGAATAAGCATTTTTGTACCCGCAAGCAGTCGCTAACTCTTTAAAATTAACCGTATCCGCCGAAGTTTTTTGCCCTCCGACAGAATCGTGTGCCTCATTGTTAAACAAAATATGTTTGAAATTTTTGGGCGATTGTTGTGCAATTACGGGCAATGCCCCCATGTGCATCAAGATTGCTCCGTCGCCGTCAAAACAATAAACCGTTTTTTGTGGCTTTTCAAGTGCAATTCCAAGTGCGATAGAACTTGCTTGTCCCATTGAACCGACTGTCAGAAAATCCTTGTTGTGAGTCTGTTTTGAACGTTCTCTGTGCTCGTAAAGTTCTCTTGAAATTTGTCCTGTCGTTGAAATAATTACAGAATTTTTATCTTTTTTATCTATAAATTCCGCAACTTTACAAATTGCCTCTTCCCTTGTCATTTCAAACTTTTTCGAGATTTTTTTCTTTTCGTATTTTTCAAAAGTTCCTTTTGAAATAATAAAAACGTATGGCTTTAATGTTGCTCTGATATGTTCGAATGCTTTATTTATTGCCATTTCGGCAGATTTTTCATCTTGCGGCAGAACGGAATGTTCGATTTTGCAAACGTCAAAAATTTCTCCCGTAACCTTGCCCTGCTTGACGTGTTGCGGTTCGTCGGGATTGTTCGGTTCCCCTCTCCAACCGACAAAAATTATCAGCGGAATATTGTAAACTTCCTCGTCAGTCAATGATAGCAACGGATTAATGGCATTTCCAATACCTGAATTTTGCATATAAACAAGTGCTGTCTTTTTTGTTGCAAGGTAATGTCCTGCCGCCAAAGCGATTGCGTTGCCTTCGTTTGCGGTAATTATATTTTTATTTTTCGGAACGTTATCCGTCACGTAGGCACAAAAATCTTTCAACAAACTGTCGGGAACTCCGCAAAATAAGTCCACGTCTTGATTTTTTAGCAAGTCACATACAAATTTTGCCGAAATCATTTTGCCCCCGGAATCAGTGTGATTATGTCGTTTATGCTCATGCAAAAATCGTTCGATGCCTCGTAACTGCGGTGATTTTCGAGTATTGATTTTGCAGTTTTTTCCATTGCGGGATATGCCGAGCGTAAAAGTTGATTTGCATAAATCACAACGTTGACCTGATTTTCGATTAATTCTTCTTCTGTCACTTGACAATATGAAGATGGCACAACGACAACGGGTTTGCGGTTTTCAAGTTTATTATATTTGTCCAAAAATTCTTTAATTTCGTCAAAAGTTTTTGCACAAGAATGTATCATAATAGCATCGGAACCCGCATCAATGTAGGCTTTTGCTCTTTCAATCGCATCTTCAACCCCTTTTGAGGAAATAAAACTTTCAATTCTTGAAATAATCATAAAATTTTCGGTAACTTGAGATTTTTTCCCCGTTCTGATTTTTTCGCAAAAATCCTCAATAGAGTCTTGTTGTTGTTGAACTTCCGAGCCGAAGAGAGAGTTTTTCTTTAATCCGATTTTATCTTCGATAATAACTGCTGAAACACCAAGTCTTTCAAGGGATTTCACGGTAAAAGCAAAATGTTCGCAAGGACCGCCGTTATCCGCATCGTAAATTATCGGCTTTGTTGTTACATCGAGAATGTCGTTTAGTCCCTCAAGCCTTGAAACTGTGTCGAGATAACCGATATCGGGTTTTGCTTTTGCTGCCGATTGGGTAAGCGAAGAAATCCAAATGGCGTCAAATTCCCGACGTTTGTTGTCTTGTTTTATGAAACAATTTTCGACAATCAAGCCGCTCAAGCCGTTGTGTGCCTCGAGTACTTTTACGATTGGCATACTGTCAATCAATCGTCGCAAGCGTTTACACCTTATTTCAGGTGTTGTTCCTATTTCTTTTAAAACAGCATTCAATTGTGTTGAAGAAATATCTTTTGTGTAAGGTATATCAATGACTTTGCCGCCCCATTCTTCCATTGTTTCGACAATTCTTTGGCGAACTTTTGCTTGAACTCCCGTTTTCCAATCGTCACCGTGCAAAACGTAGTCGGGTTTAATTTTAAGCAAATTAGGTACGTAGTCCAAAGTTTCTTGAGCGACGACTTTTGTAACCCCTTTTATATTTTCGACGACAACTTTTCGTTGTTCAAAATCCATATATGGCAAGCGTTTATAACTTGCAATCGCTTTATCCGTGAGCAATCCGACAATTATATCTCCGCCGATTTTTCTTGCTTCATTAATGATATTCAAATGCCCCGGGTGCAGCAAATCCGCACTCATTCCGATATAAATCGTTGTCATATTTGTTCCTCAACTTACAAAAATTATACAACATTCGTGCTTCATTTCGCAACAAAAAGACAGACTTTTCAGTCTGCCTTTTAATATTTTTTGCTTTATACCAATTCTGCTCTAAATCTGTATGCTTCAAAGGTATCCGAGAACCATTCGGGGGTGAGTCCCGCTTTTTCTTTTAATGAATTGAGAAAATCTTTTTTGTCGGGAAGTTGTTTCCAAACTTCGGGGAGGTAAACCGCCTGTCTGCCTGCATCTCTGATGATTAAGCCATCAACATCGGGGACAATTTTTTCAAGCAAATCTTCTTCGTCCTTAAATTCAATCTTCTCAGGTCTTGTGAGCAAAGAAATCGAGAAGTGCAATTTTTCAAATTCATTTGCTTGAACAGGGGTGAAACGAGGGTCTTTAAACGCTGCGTTTCTTGCATTTTGGCAAATATCAACAACCAAGGGTTGATGTGCGGCGATTGAGCCGATGCAGCCTCTTAAAATGCCGTTTTCCATCAATGTAACAAACGATGCAAGTCTTGTTTCCAATGCTCTCGGGCAATTTTCAACACGCAAATTGAGATTATCCAATTGAGATTTTATGCTCAAAACTGCAAGTTTTCTCAATACTTCTTGGAAATTTTCTCTCAAAAACTTAGTTTTTTCTTCTTCTGCAAGGTACCAAGAACCGTATCCTACAACGCTTGACGGGTCTTTTGTAGTTTCTGATGAGTCAGTTACGCCGACTCTGATAAGTGAGTAATCTCTTGATTTTGCAAATTCAATTAAGCCTGCAACTGACTTATAACCGCATGCCTGTTCGGGCAAGAGGTTTTCTGAAACGTTATTTTCAATCATATCCGCCGTCACAAAATCAATTCTTTGTGCCTCTTCTTTCGGTCTGAAGTGGCTCAAATCCGATGAAATTACAAAGCCGATTTTCTCGTTATCCCAATATTTGCCGATAATTTCTGCAATCTTATGTTGATCGGCACCGCCGACTAAAATCGGGGTGATTTTTGCGTTTTCTGCAAAAGTTTTGATGAATGGCAATTGAACCTCAATGGCGTGTTCGTTCAAAAAAGCATCGTCGTTTTCAACACAGCCCAATTCTTTTAATTCTTCGTTAATTGCTTTATTTACTTCAATATTGCCAATAGGGGTTTCAAAGTCGTCTGCCGTTGAAATTGCCAACGATTCAACGTAAACTCTATGGCAAGGTGCGAACACGATGACGGTGTCCAAGTCTTTTTTCAAATATTGAAAACCTTTTGCTGCCAAGGCTCCCGAGAATTTGTGTCCTGCGTGAGGAACGATGATTGCTCTTGAAAAATAATCGCATTCTTTTTGCAAATTTTCTGTATAAATTTTGATTTCTTCTCTCAATTCATTTTCATCGGCAGGGTAAAATTGACCTGCTACATTTGCTTTTTTCGTTGTCATATACATCTCCATTTGTAAAAAACCATGATTTACATGTATAATTATACTATAAATTTATGGAAAATATTGTTTCTGAAAATACTAAAATACGTTGTGAAATTTGCCCGAGAAATTGCTCTCTTTCTGTCGGTCAATTCGGTTTTTGCAAGATAAGATTTAATGACGGTGAAAAAATTGTTTGTCAGGCGGACGACTTCTCTTCAGGATTTGCAATCGACCCGATAGAAAAGAAGCCTTTATATCATTTTTATCCAACCTCAAAAGCCTTATCATTCGGTACTTTTGGCTGCAATATGGGTTGCTGTTTTTGTCAAAATTACAACATCTCAAAAATCGGTTTTGACCCTCGAAAATCTGTCAAGGTTTCTCCCGAGCAAATAGTAAATTCGGCATTGTCTTATGGTTGCAAAAGTATTGCTTACACCTACAACGACCCGATTATCTCGTTTGAAAATACAATTAAAATCGCAAAAATAGCAAAAGAGTACGACGTCAAAAACGTCGCAGTCACGGCAGGGTATATTTCAGAAAAATATCTCCCGAAATTCTTCGAAAATATAGATGGTGCAAATATCGACCTCAAGGCTTTTTCGGAGGAATTTTATGCAAAAAATTGTTTGGCTCATCTTGATACAGTTTTAGAAACAATAAAATTTGTTTGGTATGAAACGCCCGTCGAACTTGAGTTAACGACTCTTTTAATTCCTGATGAAAATGATTCTCCCGATGAACTCAAACGGGAGTTCGATTGGATTGCAAATAACCTCTCAATCGACGTCCCCGTGCATATTTCGGCTTTTCACCCCGCATACAAAATGCTTGATAAAGAGCGAACTTCTGTCGAAAAAATATTTTCGGCTTACAACATCGCAAAAGAATGCGGTTTGAAGTTCGTTTACAGCGGAAACATCGCTGACGAGTTGACTTCGACGACTTCATGCCCGAAGTGCAAAATGAAATTAATAGAAAGAAACGGCTACAACGTTAAAATTTTGGCGGAAATTCTCTCGACTTGTCCGAATTGCGGTGAAAAAATTTACGGAAGATTTTGATTTTTCGCTAAAAATCAGTTGACTACTCTTGGTCTTCCTTTTCTTTTTCCGCTTTTTCGGTTTCTGCGTGGATATCGACTTCTTGACCCGCTTTTTTCATTTCACGAAGTTCGACCAATTTTGCTTTATCCAAGACTTTCAAAACGATTTGTCCGTCTGATTCGTTTGTGAGAGTTTCTCTGATATCAACAGGGTAAGAGTCGTACGTAGTGGGCAATTCGCCGTTTACGATACGTCCTTCAACGTGTTCGATATAACCTTGAGCGTTTCTTTTAAATTCTGGGTGAATTTTGAACCATTCTGCATAAGGCATGCTGCTTCTCGGGTTGTTACAACCTGCACATTCCGAGAGGAAATTTGATGCTTTGTTGCTTCCGCCTAAAGAATGGGGCAAAACGTGTTCTGCTGTTGCCAAAGAGGGTGCTAACAATCTGTTTGCTACTGCAACTGTTGACTCTTTTGATGCACCGTCCATAATTCTTGCAACATTTTTATAATCCAAAGGCAAAGTCATCAATGTATCTTCAAGTTTGTGATACTGTTCGTGTGTCATTTCTGACTTAAATTGTGCAAATTCTTCTGTAATGTTCGGTCTGTAAAACTTCTCGTGGTCTGTTGTTTCGTCAATTTTTTGCATCAAATATTGTCCAACTTTTGAATTTTCGCCAAATTCTTCTTCGCAAATAATTGCCGCATTCATCAATACGTCTTGGCAGTAGCCGTTAAATCTTTCGGGCAAGTTTTGGTTAACTTTTTTCGCACCTGCCGCAATGTTTAAATCAGTGTTCTTAACTGCGTCTGCAATCATTTTCGCTGCGGCTCTTTCATTGCTTCTCAAAACAGGCAATTCTTCATTGATAAGTCTGTCTGCAAGTTTGTTGCCTTTTGCCATTTTTAATCTGTTGACGTGCTTTTCAGTCGATTTTGGCGTCAACATTATTTGTCCGCAGCAAGGACACGGTACATCTTCAAGTTTCTTGATTTTGAAACCTGAAGTTCCGCCGAATGAAACTTTTTGTCCGCCTAAAAAGTACGCTTGCAAAGCCTTTGAGGCATTTGACGAATTTTGTTCTTTTTCAGGCTTTTTATTCTCGATAGGCACAGTTGCAATGTTTGTTGCTTTAAAATTATTTGATTGAACACTTTGAAATGAAGATATTGCAGAAATATTCATGATTCACACGCCTTTCGATACCTCTTTAAGTGTTCTAAAGTTCCGAAATTGCTTGATTTTTCAAAAATGTTAAGGCATGTTACAAAGAAAAAGGGCGACAGTGCCGCCCTTGGATTATTGAAAAAATGAAATGTTAGAAATATTGGGATAATTCTTCTTCTGTTTCAAAAGATACAAAGCCTGTTACGAGTTTTGTTTTGTCGTCATTATTTTTGACCAAAACATCATACATTCCGAAATCGCCTGTGTTGCCGTCATTTTTGTATGATTTACGAAGTTCTTTCATATAGATATAAACAATTTTGGAATTTTGAAAATCTTGATTTTTATCATTAATCAACTTGCCGTTTTGTCCGATTTTAACGAGTCTTACACCTGATTTCGTCAATTCCTCGCCCGTCAATTTGTTATCACGATTGATATCGAGAGGTCTGAGTGAGGCAAAAACTGTTTCTTTGGTGTCTTTTATGCCCAAAATGTCGTTTTTGTCGAATTTTTTATCGGAATTTTCTTTTATCAGCATGTATTTTGTTCCGTCAATTTGCACAAAATACGGGTCACGTGAAACGCCCGAAGTCGAGGTTGTTGCTAATCTTCCCAATGATGATGGGGTTTGTGAATCGTAATATTCCGAAAATCCCTGTGCAAATCCGTTTGAATACGATTTTTTTGACGGTGAAGTCACAACAGAATTTGTCCCCGAAAGGTCACTCGATTGAAGCGTGAAATTGTTTGCGAAAACTTCCCCCGTCGAAGTTAATGCCAAAATTGAAATAAGACTTAAAATTTTTTTCATGTTTTTCTCCTACACCTCGTAAAACGATTTACTTTGAAAAAAGTTCATTTTTTTTGCAAATAAAAAGAGGAAGTTTGGAACTTCCCCTTTTTGTGTTTGATAAAGGTCTTTAAATTAGTAGCCTTGCTTTTCTGCTTCGGCTTCTGCTTCTTTAACGATGTCTTGAACTGCTTGTTCAAGTGTGCGACCGTTCAAATCAACCGAGAACGCTGCTGCATTTTCGTGACCACCGCCACCGTGTCTGCGAGCGAGTTCACTGACATCTGCGTGCAAACTTCTGATTGAGAAACTTGCCTTATCTTTCCAAGGGCTGACTTTGAAACCGATTTCAACGCCTTGAATTTCGGGCATAGAACCTGCAACACCTTTGATTGCGTCTTTTGCTTCTTGGAAGTATCCTTCTTGTTTTGCTGCTCTCTTAGCATCTGCAATTTCTTTATCTTCAACCATATAAGCGATTTTGCCGCTTTCTGAGTATCTGATTTTTGAGTTTGCGAGGTTTTCAACCTTCAAAACGCATTGCGGAGTATTGCCCAATGCAAAGTGTTGCATTTCTCTGTTGTTTACGCCGTTTTCAATAAGTTTTGCCGCATCAGTGAACGGAAGTACGTTTTGTGAGAATTTCAATCCGCCCGTATCTGTCAACAAACCTGTGTAAACAGCGTTGTTAAATGTTTTTGATAATTCTTTCGGTTCAATTCCCAAAGGTTCTGCAAATTGCATCATCAATTGGGTTGCCGCACCGCATGACGGGTCAACAAGGTTGATATCACCGAAGTTATTGTCTGTACCGTCTTCGTATTTTTCATACGGGTGGTGGTCAATTTTTAATTTATGGTCTGCTTGTTGATATACACCTTGATAGTAATCTTGTGCAATCATACCGGGCTTTGATGCATCAACTGAAACGCAAAGGTCATATTTTCCGTGACGTTCAGCCATTTTATCAGCAAATTTTGCATCGCCGTTTGGTCTTGTTTCAACAATGTTTACGCCTTCTAAGCCTTCTCTGAGGAAGTCATATCTTTTCGGCAAAGGTCCAAAAATGAAACAGTCAACTGTTTTGCCCGTTGCTTGGTGCAACATTGATGCACAAGCGAAGCAAGAGCCGATACTGTCGCCGTCAGGTGATTGGTGACCTGAAACCGCAATTCTTTCAATGCTCGGGTCTTTGATGACCTTAACCATATCTTTAATTGCCTGTTCGTTTTCTTTGCTTTCGGGGCTCCAGCCGCCGAATGAAACTTGTTTTACCATTGAGCGGTTAAATGCCGCCATTTTGTCTAAAGAACCTTGATTGTAATTGGGTCTTTCTTGTTGTGTCGCAACTTCCGGTTTAGTTGCTTGTTGTTCATTTAGTTTTCCTAAATTAAGTTTACCGGTTGCATTAAATTTAATATCCATGCGTTACCCTTTCATCAAACACATCGGTTTAAAATCTTCGACTTAAAATATTTTGTGAGGTCATGAAATAAATTGTTACAAAAATTAATAATACTTTTTTGAATTTCATAAAATTTTGCAGTTTTTTATTATGACACTATTCGTGTTTTTACGCTTCTGTATTGGGATAGAGGTCGATGATTTTTTGAATGGCATTTTTAGAAAGTTCGACAATTTGATTCATTTTTTCAATCTCGTAAGGTTCTCCTTCTGCTGTTGTTTGAAATTCGATAACTTTGCCTGATCTTGTCATAACTGCATTGCTATCGACTTGAGCGGAAGAATCTTCTTCGTAGTTTAAATCCAAAATTACTTCGCCGTTGTGAATGCCTGCGGAAACTGCTGCAATTGGTTCTAAAATCGGTGATTGTTCAAGTTTTCCATCTTTTATCATTCTGCTGATTGCAAGTGAGAGTGCAACGTAGCCGCCGCAAATGCTTGCACAACGTGTTCCGCCGTCTGCTTGAATAACGTCGGCATCGATTATGATTGTTCTTTCGCCCAATTTTGTAAGGTCAACGCAGGAACGCAATGCTCTTCCGATTAAGCGTTGAATTTCCTGAGTTCTGCCCGAAACTTTTGAGCGTTCACGCTGACAACGGGTCGAAGTTGATGTCGGCAAAAGAGAATATTCTGCCGTAATCCAGCCTCTTGAGTCTTCTTTTTCCATCCATTTCGGTTTTTTGTCGTCATTTGTTGCTGTGACGATAACTTTTGTGTCCCCAAATTCCGCAAGCACTGATGCGAGTGCGTTTTTTGTATAATCAACCGTGAATTTTATTTTTCTTGTTTCGTCATTTGCTCTGCCGTCGTTTCGCATGTTTTCACCTTTCAAATTATTACTTTAAATTTATTTATCTTTGTGATAATTTTTTAATAACTTTATTATAAATGTAAGAGGCAATATGAACAAGTTTTATTTAACAACGGCAATAGATTACGTAAACGGCAAACCGCATATCGGTCACGCTTACGAAAAAATTATGTGTGATGTGATTTACAGACATTTTACCCAAAGAGTCGAAGATACTTATTTTTTGACAGGAACTGACGAACACGGGGTAAAAATTCAAAAAACCGCTGAAAGCCGTGGTATCACACCCAAACAACTTTGCGACGAAAATTCTTCATCGTTCAAAGCAACTTGGGCAGATCTTGAAATCGGTTACACTGACTTCATCAGAACCACTGATGAACGTCACAAAATCGTTGTTCAAAAAATCTTCAAAAAATTAGTCGAAAACGGTGATATTTACAAACACTCTTACAAAGGTTTATACTGTGCGGGCTGCGAATCGTTCTTGAATGCCCGTGATTTGACGGAAGACGGACTTTGTCCCAATCACCTCAAGAAGCCCGAAGAAGTTACTGAAGAAAATTATTTCTTCAAACTTACAAAGTATAAAGATGCAATTGCCGCTCATATCAAGGCTCACCCCGAATTTTTACAACCGTCATTCAAGGTTAATGAAGTTTTAAAACAACTTGAAGATATTGAAGATATTTCAGTTTCAAGAAACAAAAATTCGGTTGCTTGGGGCATTCCTGTTCCAGATGATGATGAACAGGTCATTTATGTTTGGATTGATGCTCTTTCAAACTACATTACGGCTTTGGGCTATGACACGGAAAATCCGTCTGAAACTTTCAAAAAATATTGGCCTGCCGATGTTCAAATTATTGGAAAAGACATTTTGAAATTCCATGCAATTTATTGGAGTGCAATTTTGATGGCTTTGGGCGTTGAACTCCCGAAAACGATTTGTGCTCACGGTTGGATTACAATTGACGAAACAAAAATGAGTAAATCTTTGGGTAACGTTATTGCTCCTGCTGATATTTTAAAGGCATTTGAACTTGAAAAACCTGACGCACTTCGTTACTATATGGTAACTTCCGCACCTTTCGGTCGTGACGGTAATTACTCTGACGAAGATTTCAAGGAAAAAGTTAATGCCGATCTTGCAAATAACATCGGCAACTTGCTCAATCGTTCTTTGAATATGCTTGTTAAATATTTTGATGGCGAAATTAAGCCTGAATTTATTAAGGACGGCAATGAGATTGAAAAAGCAGGCGAAGAGGCTATTGAGAGCGTTAAAAATTTCTTTGACGAATATCAGGTTTGTGAGGCTGCAAATGCGATAGTTGAGTTCGCAAATACTGTTAACAAGTACGTTGCGGACAATGCTCCGTGGTCACTTGCAAAAGAAGAAAAAATGCAAGAATGCGGTGAAGTTTTATACAACGTTCTTGAGGCAATGAGAAAAATTGCGATAATGCTTTATCCCTACTGCCCGAATATTTCCAAGGAAATTTTCAGTCAACTTTCTGCAGATATGCACGTACAATACGACGAAGTTGGCGAAAACAAACTTTCTGCCGGAAAAATTACGGAAAAAGAGAAAATTCACCCTGTATTTCCTCGTATGGATTCTGAATTTGCAACAGACAAAAAGAAAGCGAAATAGTTGATTTACGATGATTTAAAACAGTCTTATAACACTGCTAAAATCGAACTCAAGAAGGCGGAAGATTATCTTAAACCTGACGAGTTGCTTTCTGTTGTCAAAAAATGTGAAACGAAACTTCAAAAGCCCGAAGTTTGGCAAAATTCCGATGTTTCTTCAAAAATTTCAAAAGAACTTAAAGATGCAAAAGACCAAATCGCTCAAATTGAACGTTGGCAGGTTTTGTTGGAAGATGTCGGGGTGTTTTTTGAACTTTACGACGAGTGCAAAGAAGAAAATGTTTTGAAAGAGGCAGAAAAGCACTTGAAAAAGTTGAATGCCGAACTTGAGGCAAAGGAAATAGAAAAGACCCTTGGCGGTGAGTATGATAAAGATGATGTTATTATCACTGTCAATGCTGGTGCAGGCGGAACTGATGCTCAAGATTGGGCTCAAATGCTTTTGAGAATGTACTCTCGTTGGGCAGAAAAAAAAGGTTGGCAAGTTGAGTTAATCGAGCGTTCCGACGGCGAAGAAGCGGGCATAAAGTCAGCGACCGTGAAGATTTGCGGAAAATATGCGTACGGTCTTGCAAAGGCTGAAAAAGGCGTTCACAGATTGGTCAGAATTTCTCCGTTTAACGCAAACGGCAAACGTCAAACGAGTTTTGCAAGTCTTGAAGTCAGCCCTGTTATTGAAGATTTCGAGAAAAAAATTGTAATTCCTCAAGAGGACATCACGGTTGACACGATGCGTTCGGGCGGTGCAGGCGGACAAAACGTCAACAAGGTTGAAACGGCAGTCAGAATTTTGCACAAGCCGACAGGGATTGTAGTTCGTTGCCAACAACAACGCTCGCAACTTCAAAACAAAGAAACTGCTATGCAAATCCTTGCGTCGAAATTGCTCGCCATAAAACAGGCTGAACATGAGCAAAAATTATCCTCTCTCAAGGGCGAAAATATGGACATTAATTTCGGTTCGCAAATCCGTTCATACGTTTTTCACCCGTATAAAATGGTTAAAGATCACCGAACAAATCTTGAAATCGGTAATGTTGATGCGGTTATGGACGGTGAAATCGATGCATTTATTGAAACATATTTAAAAAGTTCAATTAATAATTAATTATATTAAAAAGGTCGGCATTAAAACCGACCTTAATTTTTATTTTGCAGTTGAACTATTTGCAAATTCTTTTGAGCGTCCAAGCGATGTTGTCTGCTAAGTTTTCCATATTGCTCATTGCTTCGTCGTCAAGATTAACTTCGCCTTTTTCTCTGCCGAAGCCGATGTTCCAATATGTTGAGCCGACGATAATCATTTCGTTCATAAGGAACATGTGGTGAAGTGTTGATTGGATTGCTACGCCACCGCCTCTTCTTTGTGCAACAACGCCTGCTCCGATTTTGTGTTTTAATGCTCCGATTGCACTTCCGACAATACCAAATCTGTCGATAAACGCTTTTAATTCGGGGGTCATATCGGAATAATATGACGGTGTTCCCAAAATAATTGCATCAGCCTCAAGTGCTTCTCCGACAATTCCGTTGAAAACATCATCGACGAAACAACATTTGCCGCTTTTCATTTTTTTGCAAGCCCAACAAGCACGGCAACCGTGGATATTCGTGCCGCCGACTTGAATTAACTTCGTTTCAACTCCGTGCTGTTCAAGTCGATTTAACACTTTATTCAGCATTGTATAAGTGTTCCCGTCTTTTCTCGGGCTACCGTTAATTGCAACTGCTTTCATTTTTTCTCCTTATTTCAACAATGAGTGACCTGTCATTTCTGCAGGTTGTGCAATTCCCAAAAGTTCAAGAATTGTTGGTGCAACGTCGCAAAGTGCAGCGTCTTTTTCATTTTTGAGTTCGTGAGTGTCGTTGATTAAGAACAAGGGAACAACATTTGTTGTGTGAGCCGTAAACGGTTTGTGGGTTTCGGGATCTTCCATACATTCAGCATTACCGTGGTCAGCCGTCAAGAGCATTTTGACACCCTTTTCTTTTGCTTTTGCAACGATTTTGCCAACGCAAGTGTCAACTGTTTCGCAAGCCTTAACTGCTGCTTCAAAAACGCCTGTATGTCCTACCATATCAGGGTTTGCAAAGTTTACCAAAATGTATTGATATTGTTCGTCGTCTAATGCACCCAAAACCTTGTCGCAAACTTCAAATGCACTCATTTCAGGTTGCAAGTCATAAGTTGAAACTTTCGGTGAATTTACGAGTACTCTTGTTTCCAATTTTCCTGCTTTTTCAATGCCACCGTTGAAGAAGAATGTAACGTGAGCATATTTTTCGGTTTCAGCCGTTCTGAATTGCTTGATTCCGTTTGCATCGAGGACATCGCCCAAAATGTTTGTGAGTGTGTGGGGCGGGAATGCAATCGGCAAATCGAACGTTTCATCGTATTTTGTGAACATAACGTAGTTCAAGTTTTTGCGAACAGCTTTTCTGTCAAATCCGTTAAATTCTTCAAATGTTACCGCTCTTGTGATTTCTCTTGCTCTGTCGGGGCGGAAGTTGAAGAATACGATTGAATCGTTGTCGTTAATTCTTGATTGCGGGTCTGAGTTAGTTACTGTCGGCAAAACGAATTCATCAGTTGTGTCTTTTGCGTATGAATTTTCGATTGCTTCGATTGAATTTGCAGCCTTTTCGCCTTCGCCCAAAAGTAAGCAATTGTATGCTTTTTCAACTCTGTCCCAACGGTTATCTCTGTCCATTGCGTAGTAACGACCGCTGATTGTTGCGATTTGCGGCAAATTGTGTTCTTTTAATTTGTTTTCAATTCTTTCAAGGAATGTTTTTGCACTCTTCGGAGGGGTATCTCTGCCGTCTAAGAATGCGTGAACATAAACTTTTTTCAAACCTTCTTTTGCTGCAAGGTCAATAAGTGCTTCAAGGTGTTCCATTGCACTGTGAACTCCGCCTGATGAAACAAGTCCGTAGAAGTGGATTGAAGAATTGTTGTCTTTTGCGTGTTTAACGGCATTTAAAAGAACTTCGTTTTTGAAGAATGAACCGTCTTTTACGGCATTGTTAATTCTTGAAAGTTCTTGGTAAACAACTCTGCCTGCACCCAAATTCAAGTGACCGACTTCGGAGTTGCCCATTTGTCCGTCAGGAAGTCCGACATATTCACCGCTTGCGTTGATAGTGATGTTCGGAACTGATTTATAAAGTTCGTCAATGTTCGGTGTTTTTGCTGTTTTTGTAGCATCTTTCGGGCAGTTGTTGCTGATGCCGAAACCGTCCATAATACATAAAAGAACTCTGTTTGCCATATAATTTACCTCTTTGTTATCAATGTTTTTACAAGAAAATTGTATCACAACAAAACTTTTAAACAATTTAATCACCAGAATTATTATAATTGTTTAAGAAATTTTGCGTGAATATCGAAAAAGTGTCCGTAAAATCTTAATTTTCGACAACTTCGATTTGTTCAACATTTCTGTGGGTTTTATTATATTTTAAAGAGTCGAAAAACGCCCAACCGACAATGATTAAACCTGTTGAACCAGTAACAACTTCCGGAACTTCGTGCAATGTTGAATAAAACATAATCAATGCCAAAAATCCGATTGCCCAATGTGCACCATGTTCAAGAAAGACGTATTGTTTCAAGGTTTTGAGTTCAACCATATACAATGTCAAAGAACGTACAAACATTGCACCGATTGCAAGCCCGATTGAGATTAAAATAATATCTTTGCTGATTGCAAATGCCCCTAAAACGCCGTCAAGAGAGAATGATGCGTCAATTAATTCCAAATATAAAAATCCGACAAATCCTAACTTCGCAACCCCGCCCGTAAGCGACGCTTTTTTCTCCGCAACCCTTTCAAGAGCGTTGCTTACTCCGTCAATCAGCAAGTATAAAATTACCCCCGAAACACCCGCAAAAAATACAGGATTTTGAATTGATGAGGGGACCAAAAATCTTACAACAGTAACCAATAACAACGTTACAAGGACTTCTGTCGATTTTACCATATGCAACTTTTGCAAAGGCTCTTCGATTTTGGTAATCCAATGTAATTCTTTTTCTTCGTGACAAAAATAAGAAAGAAACAACATAAACAAAAACGCTCCGCCAAAAGTTACCAACGGAGCATGGCATTGTGAAAGATAATGTGCGTATTGTTCGACATTATTCAGTGCAAGGTCAATTACGGAAGAAACGTGAAGCCCCGCAAATATTGCAACAACAATGACAGGAAACAAAAATCTCATACCGAAAACGGCAATTAATATACCCCATGTTACAAATCTGTGCTGCCATTTTTCTGTCATTTTCTCCAATTTCATTGCGTTAACAACTGCGTTGTCGAAAGATAATGTGACTTCCAAAATTGACAGGAAAATGACGATGAAAACACATAAAAGAGCGTGTCCGGGGTGCTTTTGCAATCCCCAAAAGAATGCCGCTATAATTCCCGCAATCGTAACCAATATAGAACCTTTAAAATGTTTCATAATATTTTCCTCTTTTTCTATCAAAATTATATCAAAAATAATTTTTTTTGATAATTTCCATAAGAAAAAAATATGTCATGCCGACAAAATCACTTGAAAACGAGTTTTGTTTGATGTATATTGTGCCTGTAAAAGCATACAAGTTATATGGAGAAATAACAATGGCTGAAAGAAAATTAGTAGGAACAGAAGAAATGTTCAAAAAAGCACTCGCCGGCGGATATGCTATCGGTGCTTACAACGTTAACAATATGGAAATCTTGCAAGGTATTGCAGAAGCAGCAGAAGAAACTCGTTCACCGATTATTCTTCAAGTTTCGGCAGGTGCAAGAAAATACGCTAACCAAACATACTTGATTAAGTTGGTTGAAGCAGCACTCGCAACAACTACAGTTCCGATTGCACTTCACTTGGATCACGGTGCAGATTTTGAAATTTGTAAAGCATGCATCGACGGCGGTTTCTCATCAGTTATGATTGACGGTTCAAGATTCCCGTTTGAAGAAAACGTTGCTGTAACTAAGAAAGTTGTTGAATACGCTCACGAAAGAGGAGTTTCGGTAGAAGCAGAACTCGGTAAATTGGCAGGCGTTGAAGATGACGTTAAAGTTTCTGACAAAGATGCTAAATATACTAACGTTCACGAAGCAGTTGAATTTGTAAAACAAACAGGTTGTGATTCACTCGCAATCGCTATCGGTACTTCACACGGTGCATACAAATTCAAAGGTGAAGCAAAATTAGACTTCGACAGATTGAAAGAAATCAAAGATGCTCTTAAAGAAGCAGGCTTCGGCGATTACCCGATTGTACTCCACGGTTCATCATCAGTTCCGAAAGAATTTGTTGAAAAATGCAACAAGTTCGGTGGTAACTTGCCTGATGCTCAAGGCGTTCCTGAAGACATGCTCAACTATGCTTCAAAACACGGCGTTGCTAAAATCAACATCGATACAGACTTGAGATTGGCAATGACTTCAACAATCAGAGAATTCTTCATTGAACACCCTGAAAAATTCGACCCGAGAGAATATATGGGACCCGGCAGAACTGCAGTTAAAGAAATGGTTATGCACAAAATGCGTGATGTTCTTGGTACAGCAGGTCACGCTGACGACTAATTTTCAACTAAGTCAAATATTTGAAGAACCGTCCTTTGGGGCGGTTCTTTTTTGTCTATAAATTTCATTTTTAACAAAAATTGATTAAGATTTGTACAAACTTGACATAGTATTTAATACAAGATATTATAATAAAAAATACCATAAGTATTACATTTTAATTGTAGATGAATTGTAGGTGAGTTGTGGGATATGTCGTAATTGATACCCAAAAGTGCAAATCTTGCTATTATTGCATAGATGCCTGTCCTAAAGGATTAATCAAAAAAAGCGATAAAACTGGTTTTACGGGTAATTTAACAGTTGAGTTTAAGGACGAAAATAAAGAATGTATCGGTTGCAAATGTTGTGCAATTTCATGTCCCGACTTAGCGATAACAGAGGTTTATAAGTAATGGCAAAAACACTAATAACAGGAAATAAAGCCATAGCACAAGCGGCGTTTGATGCAGGTTGCGATTGTTATTTCAGTTATCCGATTACTCCGCAAACGGCAATCGGTGAATATTTGAGTGAAATAATGCCAAAAGCAAACAGAGGCTATGTTTGTGCGGAAAGTGAAATTGCTTCGATTAATATGGTAATCGGGGCGGCCGCTACGGGGGCAAAGGCGATGACATCTTCGTCCTCGTGTGCAATTTCACTTATGCAAGAGGGCTTGTCTTATGCAGTCGGTGACCAACTTCCGTTGGTTTTGATTAGTGTTATGCGTGCAGGTCCGGGGCTTGGATATATTTATCCGTCACAATGTGATTACAATCAGGCTGTAACGGGTGGCGGCAACGGCGATTATCAAATTCCCGTACTTGCTCCTTCGACGGTTCAGGAATGTATTGATTTGACGCATAGAGCATTTTATCTTGCTCAAAAATATCGAAACCCTGTTATTCTGCTCTCAGACGGACTTTTGGGGCAAATGATGGAGCCTGCCGAATTTGTTAAATATCCTTATCCTGAGGTTGATAATTCGGATTGGATTTTGACGGGTGCAAAAGGTCGTCCGCCGAGAAAAATCCGCTCATTAGAAATTAATGAAAAAAAACATAACGAAAATCTTAAAAACATGTTTGCAAAATATGCAGAGATGGAAGAAAAAGAGGTTATGTATGAGGAGCATAATGTCGAAGATGCAGATGTTTTGCTTGTCGCATTCGGAACAATGGGCAGAAATATCAAAGCGGCTATGAACGAAGGACGTGCAAAAGGTTTGAAAATAGGTACGTTCAGACCGATTACGCTTTTCCCGTTTCCGAATAAACGTTTGTCTGAAATTGCGGACAAAACGAAAAAAATCATTGTTGCCGAAATGAATATGGGGCAAATGATTAAAGATGTCAAAATTGCCGTAAACGGTAAGGCAGAGGTTGTTCACCTCGGTCGTCCCGCAGGCGAGTGGATTGATGTTGATGAAACGCTCAATGCGGTAAGAAAAATGATTGGAGCGGCAAATGCAACAAGTATTTAAACTTCCCGAATGTATAAAAAAAGATGCAAAATTTACTTTTTGCTCAGGTTGTGACCACGGTGTCGCTTTGAGATTATTGGGTGATGCGATTGATGAATTTGGCGTCAGAGAGGACACAATTGCGGCACTTTGCGTAGGTTGTTCGGTATTTCTGTATGATTTTTACGATATTGATTGCCTTGAATGTCCTCACGGCAGAGCAACCGCTGAAGCAACTGGCATTAAGCGTGCAAGACCCGATAAGTTTGTATTTACGTATCAGGGTGATGGTGATTTTGCGGCAATAGGTTTTGCAGAGTCATTATACACGGCAACAAGAGGGGAAAAAGTCACATCGATTTGTATTAACAATACGACTTACGGTATGACGGGCGGTCAAATGGGCCCGACAACTTTGCTCGGTCAAGTTACGACTACAACTCCGTACGGACGTTCGGCAGAACTTAACGGTTATCCGATGAAAATTGCGGAGCATATTGCACAATGCGGCGGAACGGCTTTCTCTGCAAGAGTTTCTCTCGATTCTGTCCCCAATATTATTAAGGCAAAACTGGCTATCAAAAAGGCTTGCGAAGTTCAGATAAAAGGTTTGGGCTTTGGATTTGTTGAAATTCTTTCTGCTTGCCCGACTAATTGGAAAATGACTCCTCAAGAGGCTCACAAGCACGTCCGTGAAGAAATGATTAAAGAATTTCCGTTAGGTGTATTTAAAGACGTTACGAAAGGCTAAATATGGAACAAAGTATTATAATTGCAGGATTTGGCGGTCAAGGCGTTTTGTCGGCGGGAGTTATTTTGGCAAATTCATTTATGCTGAATGACAAAAAAGTTACGTGGTATCCTTGCTATGGTGCGGAAATGCGTGGTGGTGCGGTTAATTGCGAGATTGTCGTCAGCGATATTGAAGTTACATCAGTTCACAAAAAAGAAACAGATTTTTTAATTGCACTCAATGATTTGTCGTTTGATAAATTTTTGCCGAAAGTTAAAAAGGGTGGCATTGTTATTGCAAATTCATCATTATTTGAGGAAAAGCGTCCGAGAGATGATGTTCATTATATTTTTGCAAAACTGTCAGATCTTGCAAGAGAGTGCGGTAGCGTTAAGGCAACAAATATGGCTGCTCTCGGTGTTTTGAGCAAAGTTTGCAATCTTTGTGATATAAATTCTATTATGCAGGCTGTTGAAAAAGTTTTGACACCTGAAAAAATGCACCTGAAAGATTTGAATTTCAATGTTCTTTCTGAGGGTGAAAAAATCGGACAGGAACACACAACAAGAAAGATTTAAAATGAATATACCCGTTAAAATAAGAGGAATGGAATTTAGCGTTCCCGAATTGACATTAACAAATGACGATATGGCGAAAATCGTTGAAACAAATGATGAATGGATAAGACAACGCACGGGAATCGGCGAACGTCACGTCGTTTCGGGAGAAGAAGATGCAGTTACTTTGGGTGTCGATGTTGCGAAAAAATTGATTGAAAATACAGGCGTTGACCCGAAAACAATTGATATGATTATTTCTGCAACTTCTGCTCCGCAAAGACCATACCCCTCTGTTGCTTGCGAAGTTCAAAATGCAATCGGTGCGGACGATGCATCGGCATTTGACCTTGTTGCGGCTTGTTCGGGTTTTTTGTATGCAATGCAAATGGCAAGAGCAAACATTAATTCGGGATTTGCAAAACGTATTTTGGTTATGGCATCTGATGCTACTTCAAAATTTTTGGATTGGACAGACCGCTCAAGTTGTGTTCTTTTCGGAGATGGTGCTGCCGCAACGATTATGGAAGTTTCTGAGGACGGACAAGACGATATCGTGAACATTCACCTTGAGGCAGACGGAAAGTGCAAAGAATTTATTTCACTTAATTTGCCCAACCAAAATTGCCCGCTTGCAGAACCTCATAAAAATCCTGAAAATTTGCACATTCAAATGGCAGGAAAAGATGTTTATAAGTATGTTATGCAAAAAATTCCCGCAATTATCAATAAGACATTGGAAGAGGTAAATCTTACAATTGATGACATTGATTATTTTATCCCTCACCAAGCGAATTTACGTATGATTGAGGCATTGACGACAAGAATTAAAATTGCACCTGAAAAGGTCTTGCATAATATTGAACACTACGGCAATATGTCCGCAACTTCAGTTCCGTGCGTAATTGCTGAAAAATTAAAATCAGGAGAATTGAAAACCCCATCAACTGTACTTTTAAGTGCTTTCGGTGCGGGCATGACTTCTGCTGGTGCTATAATAAAGTTAAGGTAATTTTACGAAACATAATAACAGAATATGGAAGGTAAATATGAAAAGAGTTGTTATTACCGGTATGGGTTGCGTTTCACCATTCGGAATCGGCGTTGACAAAGCATGGGACGCTGTTATAAACGGAAAAAGCGGAATAAGACAATTAACCGTTGATATCGATAAGCAACTGGTTAAAATCGGCGGCGAAGTTCCCGAGTATAATGCCGAAGATTATGTTGACGCAAAAGAAGCGAAAAGATTAGATAAATTTATTTTGTACGCAATTATGGCTGCTGACGAAGCGGCTAAGAGCGGCAATTTTGATATTGAAAAAGAAGACCCCTATCGTGTCGGTGTCGTTATCGGTTCTGCTCAAGGCGGTTTGTCTTCGATGGCTCAAAACCACGAAGTTATGCTCCAAAGAGGTTACTACAAGTGCAGTCCGTTCACTGTTCCTATGATGATTCCGAATATGGCAGCAGGTAAAGTTTCAATCAGATTGGGTGCAAAAGGTATGAACAAAGCGATTGCAACCGCTTGTGCAACAGGTGCCCACTCAATCGGTGATGCTTATCGTTCAATTCAATATGGTGACGCTGATATTATTTTTGCAGGCGGTACGGATTCAAAAATCAGCAACTTCGGAGTTGGGGCATTTACAAGTGCAAAAACTTTATCAAAACGCAATGATGAACCTGAAAAGGCGTCAAGACCTTATGATAAGGACCGTGACGGTTTTGTTATGAGCGAAGGTGCTGCTGTTTTGATGTTGGAAGAATATGAGCACGCAAAAGCAAGAGGAGCAAAGATTTCCGCTGAAATAGTCGGCTACGGTCAAAGTGCCGACGCTTACGATATGGTTGCTCCCGACCCGAACGGAAAAGGTGCCGAGTATGCAATGAATGCGGCTATGAAAGATGCAGGAATTTCGATTGCTGATGTTGATTATATCAACGCTCACGGTACAAGCACTCACGTTGGCGATATTGCTGAGTCAAAAACTATCGAAAGAATTTTCGGCAATAAAGACTCAAACAAAAAATTGCTCGTAAGTTCGACAAAATCAATGACAGGTCACATGTTGGGTGCAGCAGGTGCAATTGAGGCAATCTTTGCAATCGAAACAACGATGAACGATATCGTCCCCCCGACAATCAATTTGGAAAATCAGGACGAAGAAGTCGGCGACTTGGATTACGTTCCCAACAAGGCTCGTGAACACAAAGTCGAATACGCTCTTTCAAATTCATTCGGCTTTGGCGGCACAAACGCAGTTTTGATTTTCAAAAAATATAATTAATTTAATTTTTACTTTCATAAAATTGCCTCAGGCTTTGTCTGGGCAATTTTTTATGCAATTTTCATCTCTCTCAAAAAATATTTTTATTCGCCTAAAATTTGCAAAATATTTTCTCCTTCAACACAAAATCTCAACATTTTTCGCCATTTTTCAGTATTTTGTAAAATATTGTTAACTATGCCTAACAAAATCGCAAATAAAACAAGAAACTTGATTTATAATTGATATGTAAGGCAAGCCTTACATAAACCACTGTAACGGAAGGAGCAAGTTATTAAGATTACGGTTTTAGGTAGCGGACATGGCGGTTTTGCGATGGCATCGGATTTGAAATATTCAGGATTTGATGTTGTTTTGTCATCGGTAGCCCCGCACAATTCAAAGTTAAAAATGTTCAAAATGCTTGGAAACATTAAAATTGAGGGTATGTTAGCCAAGTATGAAAATTCCGTTGTAATTCCGACTGATTTTATTGAAGAGGATACTCCAAAGGCGATTGAGCGTGCGGATATTATTATGATTAATACGCCTGCTTTTGCTCAGGACGTTTATGAAGAGTTAATCGGAAAATACGGTCATCGTGGGCAAATTGTCGTGTTCCCATGCGGAGGATTTTCTGCCGTAAATTTTAATAATTATTTGAAATTGATTGGTCGGGAAAAAGACTTCTATGTTTGCGAAACAGGCTCTTTTATTTATACGACGAAGTTGACGGGCTTGGGCAGTATTTTAATCAAGGATATGAAATCGAGCGTTATGTTTGCGAGCATTAACGACGAAAACACTGACTATGCATTGTCGATTATGAACAGAATTTATCCGCAATATTATAAGGCGGAAAATGTTTGGCAGACGAGTTTCAGCAATCCGAGTTCGACGTTGCACACAATCACCACTTTATGCAATATGAGCAGAATTGAGCAAATGGGTTCTTATAAAAATTCTTTTTATGATATTACTCCGGCTGTTGCACGTATTATCGAAAAAGTTGACGAAGAACGCTGTAAAATTGCTTCTTATTTTTTCAAAAATGTTATGAGTGTCACGGAGATTATGTGCAGTCTTTATAACATCAAGTATGACAATATTTATGACACAATCAAAAACATCAGTGCGTTTAAAATTCAATATGCACCGAATAGCATGAAACACAGATATGTTGCGGAAGACGTCCCCTATTCTCTTGTTCCGATTTCGACAATCGGCAAAAAATTGGGGATAGATTCACCGAATATGGATTCGATTATCCACCTTGCTTCTATGTCAAATAACGTTGATTATTTTGAAGATGGCAGAAATGCAGATAAGATTGGATTTCGTCCCGAACAGGCAAAATATTTTCAGGAAACGGCAGGCGTTTAATGGGTTTTGACAAAAAATATCTTCCGTTGGTAATTTCGACTGCTGCGGCATCATTTATGGTAAATCTCGACACTTACATCATAAATGTTTCCGTTCCTGCAATTGCATCGGATTTTGGGATAAGCAAGGCTGATGTTTCGTGGGTCGTTATGGCTTACAACTTAATGGTTGTGGCACTTTTGCTTATTTGCGGAAAAGCGGCTGACAGATTTGGTCTGAAAAAACTTTTTGTCGGCGGTTTTGTGTTGTTTACGATAAGTTCGCTCGGGTGTGCATTGTCGGAGAATATTTTGGAATTGACGGCGGCACGTGTTTTTCAGGGAATTGGGGCTTCGATTTTGTACGCATTACCGCAGGCGATTATCGGAAAATTTTTACCTGTTGAAAAAAGAGGCAAAGGCTTTGCATTGAATGCATCTGCTGCTGCTCTCGGTATTATGCTCGGTTCGCCTTTGAGCGGGTTGATTACGGGATTGTCCTCGTGGCATTGGATTTTTCTGATAAATGTTCCTATCGGAATATTTATTGTTGATTTGATTTTGCACGATAATGATGTTTTTGTTGAGGAGAACAATTCCCCATCAGGAGCGGGTTTTGACGTTGTCGGCTCTGTTTTGAGTTTCTTTGGAATTTTGGGGCTGACCTTTTGGCTTAACAGATTAAATTCATTGGGATTTGCAAATCCTTTTATGATTTGCCTGTTAATTGTTTCGATTGTTTTGAGTGCATTTTTTATTAAACATTGTTTGCGGACTGAAAATCCGCTCGTTGACTTAAATTTGTTTAAAAATAAATATTTTTCTTATGCAAATATCGCAATGTTTATGGTGTCGGCATTTCTTGCGGGAAATAATTTTATAATTCCGTTCTATCTCACTGAAATTAAGCATTTTAGCGAATTGCAAATCGGTTTGTATTTTATAATTTATTCTGCAAGTTATATGATTTTCAGTTTGACTTACGGCAAAATTTCAACAAAAGTTTCAGCGTCGAAAGTCAGTACCGTTGCAGGACTTTTGGCATCATTAACTGTGTTGTTTTTCTTGCTTAATATTCATCACGATGGAAATTTGTTTGTCATTGCATATTTCATTTTGCTTGGTGCATCTTTTTCGTTTTTCATCACCTCGAACAACAATTTCGTGATGTTTCAGGCGACAAAGGAAAATGCGGGTGCCATTGCGGGCTTGCACAGAATGACGGGACGATTCGGAATGCTTTTCGGCGTCGTCGTTTTCGAGTTTTTGTTCACTTTTGCCGATAAGTGCCTTGTTGACGGGTATGTGATAACTTATGTCGTTGCAATATTGATATGCCTTGTCACAACAATGTTTTCGGCAAAATGCCTCGACTACAAAAAAGAGAAAGGGGGCTAAATTTCTTTTTTCATCTCAACGTATGGAAGTCTTGAAAATCCTGACTTTTGATAAACGTGGACGGCGTGGACGTTTTCGTCCTCAACTTCTAATCTCAGAATGGAATTTCTGTTTTCATTTTCGATTTTGGAAATAAATTTCGGAATTATGCCAAATCCTCGATATTCGGGTTTTAGGTATAAATCTTCAAGCCAGATACAGGGTTTGCCGAATTCGGTGGAAAATGATTTTGCAAGCATTGCATAGCCTAAGATTTTTCCGTCAGAAACGAACACAAAGCCCTCTGCAAAAACGCAATTTTCGTCAATACAGGCGTTTATGTCCGCTTTGAAAATTTCGTCGTTGCCGTTTGTAAAAACAGCAGGTGAATTGTAAAAAGTTTTCATCATAGAAAAAACTTCTTCAAAATCGGATTTTTCAAACTTTCTGATAACAAAATTCATTTATAAATAATATCACAAAAAATATGCGTAAATAATAGAAAATATTGTAAATTTTATTTAATAAAAGTAGCAAAAAAATCCGTATTCGGATTTTAAGCAAACGGAGATAAATCATGCAAATAACACCGATATTTTTTAATAACCAAACTTACATACCGAATGTTCAAAGAAAATCAGAAAAACCGCAACAAGAAGTTGTGACAAATCCGATTGTTCAAAACAAAGTTATGCCGTCGGCTGAATTGTTAAAATCTTATGTCGGCATTCAACCTGCAAAACAAAACGTTGAAGAGCCGAAAAACGAACAACCGAAAGAACTTTCGGCATATGATTATCTCTTGACTTTGCCGAATGTTAAGCAGGCGTTCAAAACAGAACTTGCGACTGTTGCTAAAGTTATGGAAAAAATGGACGTTGAATCCAGCAATACCGAAATGATGGTAAACCTTGTCGCTGAAGGAAAACTTTGGCGTGGGGTTTTGAGATATTTTTGTGAACACGGCAAAATGTCAAAAAATATGGAAAATGATATCGATTTGATTTATAACGCTTATGCTGAGGGTAGAGAGCCTATCGATGATTATGTTCCGACTGTTGACAGCAAGCAAGACGGTATCAACTCGGTAAAAGTCGGCGATACTTTTGAAGTTGAGGGCGAAAAAAATATCTATTTTAAAGATGGTGACAATAATGCTCGTCAATTGAAGGTTTCCAAGGAAATTTTCGGTCAATTGTTCCCGCCTGCCGAAAGATTTTCAGGCACGCAAGGTGCTCCCGGTGATTGCTATTTGCTCGCAACTTTGAACACATTGATTGAAAACCCCGTTAAAAGAGGCGTTTTGTATGATATGTTTGAAGAAACAGACGATTCTGTTAACGTAAAAATTCCGGCAGGTGAAAAAGTTTACTCCGCACCTAAATCAGACCTCAGACAAGGTATCGACAAGTGGCAACACATGCAGGGTGCAACGGGTATGATTTTGGCGGAACACGCTTATGGTGAGGAATTGCAGTATCGACTCGAAAACGAATTTCATACTTTTATGAATGATGAAATTTCGAGATTAGAAAAAGAAGAACCTCAAAATACCGATAAAATCAACGGTTATAAGCAAAGACTTGCTGATTTTGATGAAAAATCAAAAGACCCAGAATTTAAAGCAGTTTTGACAAGATTTGAAAATCCTGATGCCAACGGAAAGTTGACTTTAAAAACTGACGAATATGGCGTAATGTTTAAGGATTTGAAATCCGCAAATAAAGAATGCAGAAGAAAATTATCCACTCAGGCTGATTTTTACAGAGGCTCAATCGGCGGCGATTTAGATGTCGTTATGAGAGATTTCGGAATTGACGGAGTTAAAGAATTTAAACCCGCAAATTCCGAACAAAGAGCGGAAATTAAGGCTCTTATGACCTCTGCCGATGCCGATAAATACATTTTTACGGCAGGTGCATTGTCTGACGGAACTTTGACAGAAAAACCGATTGCTAAAGAATATAGCGTTTACGCCTGTCACGCTTATAAAGTCGCTCCTTTTAAAGATGAAAAAGGAGAAACGAAATTTTTAGTCGAAAATCCATGGAATGCAACTCAACATTCGGTTATGGATTTTGATAAATTGGCTGAATTTTTTGAAATTATTTGCGTCGGCGAAGTTTAGAAGTTTATAAGTTTTGTTTGGAATTTTAATCCGTAAATTTTGTGCGATGAAATTTGTTTTGAAAATTTTATGGGCTGATTTTTTCGGCAAAGTTGCCTGTAATGTTTAATTAACTTTACAGAAGTGGAAAAATAGTTTTAATAAGTGTATAATCTTTTGAGTTATGAAAAAATTTTTCACAAAACCGATAATAACAATATTGTTGATAATATACTGTTTGGTTAATTTTGCGACATTTTCGAGTGCATCGATTTGTGTAGCAAAAGACCATGTCGGTTTGAATATGTTTGGAATTGATGCTTGCTGCATTGCAAGACATCATGTTGTCATAACGGAAAAAGGTCAGGTGTCTTTGACGGCTGAAGATTGTTCCGACCAAAGCATTTCGTCGAATTGTAACGAGATAGTCCTTGATAATAACATGCCGATGTATGCGGCAGACTATTCAAACGTATGCGTTTTGCACGCATTTGTTGATATTGGGGCGGTTCATTTTGAAAAACGAAATTTGAATTTTAAATTGGCAAGAGCACCTGATATCTGTCATTTGGATAAATTAAGAACAGTCAGATTAACCATTTAGCCCTTAATGTTCAAAGGCTTATTTCAGATACAATTTTTATGGTGAAAGATATGAAAAAAACAATAGTGATATTGCTTGCGTTGTTGTTTTGCGGAGAAACGGCGTGGAGCAGACAGATTACACTTGATGAGGCTATTACATCAAGTATCGCAAATAATCCGCAAATTCAATCAGAGCGTGCAAAAGTTGGCATCAGTGATGCCCAAATTAAAACGGCAGGACTTTGGACAAATCCGAGAATGGTCTTAGATGCTTCAATTGCTGACAAATCATACAAGGGCGGCATTGAGCAGACAATTCAACTCGGCGGTAAAATCAAGAAAAAAGTTAATATTGCAAAGCAACAAAAAGAGGTAACTTTGCAGGAAATTGCAACGGCGATTATCGACTTGCGTGCTAACGTCCGAACTGCTTACATTCTGTTGTATTCCGCTCAGGAGCGGTTGAATACGGAATATGAAATTTTGAAAATTTCAAAGTCAATGAGTGATATTGCAAGAAAAAAAGAGATTGCGGGCGATATTGCAAAACTTGACGTTCTTCAAACCGAAATCCTCGAAGTTAACACTCTGAGCGACATTGAGGCGTTAAAACTTGAAAAATCAAAGGCTATAAATAATTTGAATTTTTACCTTGGAGAGATTTTGCCCGAGGATATTGAACTTGTAAAGCCTGAAATAAACAGTGATTACGGCAAGTCTGAAATTGACGATAAAAATGTTCAGGAAATTTTGATTAAAGAGGCCAAGGAAAATCGTCCCGAGTTGAAAAGGATTATGAAGTTGCTTGAGCAAAACGAGCAAATTCAAAAACTTGCAAGAGCAACAGCCGTGCCTGATTTGACGCTTGCTGTCGGTCCTAACATTATGATTGAAAATGTTGATAGCGGTGATGTAACTCACGTTAGCGTTTATTCTACTCTTTCAATAGATTTGCCGATTTTTAATCACGGGCAAACCGTTCTAAAAGAGGCAAAGGCGGAACGGGTTAAGTTGGAAAAAGATTTAAAGGCAGAAGAAAACAGAGTTGAATTAGAGGTCAAAAATGCCTATTCGTCTGTTGTTCGGACTTCTGCTATGTTGAAGATTTACGAAAATCAACTCTTGCCGAAAACAAAAGATGTGTTTCAAAAATCAGAAATGAGTTTTAAAGAGGGCAAAAGTGATATTTTGATGCTTTTGACATCTCAAAATTCTTATGAAAAGGTAAGAAACGGCTATATTGACGCAATTACAAACTATCAGACATCGCTTAGCGATTTGGAACGAGCATTGGGAGCAAACAGCAATGAAGAATTATAAGAAAATATTAATAATAATGATGATTTTGGCGGTCGTCCCCGTATTTACGGCTTGTCAGAAAAATGACGAAGAAACCGCTGAACAAAGCGAATTTATTGAACTTTCTCAAGATGTGATTAAGGAAAATAAAATCGAAACGGTAACTGTTACCGAAAAACCAGTCACGACGACAATTAACACGACAGGTGAGATTAAAACCGATGAGGACAAATTCTATTCCGTAAGTTCAATGATTATGGGAAGAATTACCGCATCTCCCGTGAAATTGGGCGATTATGTCCGTGCGGGGCAGGTTTTGGCTTATATTCAAAACCCTGAAATTACAAGAATAAATGCCGAAGCGACAAAAAATATTCATGAAAACAGAATTGCTATTCGTCAGGTTAAAACTCGCTTAAATCTTGCTAAAGCAAATTACGAGCGTGAGAAAAAATTATACGCTGAAGGCATCAGTCCGCAAAAAGACCTTATGCAGGCTAAAAGCGAATATCTTTTGGCGAAAGACGATTTGGCTATGTCTTTTGAGCGTGAAACCCATATAAAACAAGAAGTTAACGCCGTTATGGGTACTTATGGCGTTAAGCCGAATTTTGACACGGAAAATCTTGCTACCCAAAATCCGATTTTTTCGATGAAATCGGGCATTATTACCAAGAAAAATATCAAATTGGGCGAAGTCGTTACTCCTGAGCAAGTTTTGTTTGAAATTACGGATATGTCCAAACTTTGGCTTGATATAACGCTTTATTCGACTGATATTGCACAGATTGAAAAAGGTCAAAAAGTGGAATTTACCCCTGACAGTTTGGGTGGAAAAAAATTCTACGGCACAATCGATTACATTCAACCTCAAAGCAACGATGCAACGCAAACGTTTGTTGCAAGGGCGTTTATGGATAATTCATTGTCACTTTTACGCCCCGGTATGTACGGCGATATCAAAATTATCAATAATCACAAGGAAAATAAGGCTTATGTTCCTATTTCTGCTGTTCAAAAATACGGCAAAGAAACCTTTGTATTCTTGGATTTGGGCGAAGGAAAGTACAAAAAACAGGAAGTCGTTTTGGGCGAACGTGATAACGACGGTTATTTTATCAATGAGGGCTTGAATTTGGGCGATAAAGTCGTCGGAAACGGCAGTTTTACCCTCAAATCTGAAATGCTTAAATCAGAATTTGCGGAAGAAGATTAGAGGTCGAAATGGAACAGATATTAGCAAAATTAATCAAAAATAAAATACCTGTTTGCCTTTTGTTTTCAGTAATTTTCATCTGCGGGATTATGGCGTTCAGAAGTCTTCCGATTGATGCGTTTCCCGATTTGACGAACAATCAGGTGCAAATTTTGACGGACACTTTGGGAATGTCCCCGACAGAGTCCGAACAACTTGTCACTATGCCGATTGAGTCATTGATGAACGGTATTCCGAACGTTGTTCAAATCCGCTCGGTGTCAAAGGTCGGTTTGTCTTTGGTGACGGTCGTTTTCAAGGATAATGTTGACATTTATTTTGCAAGACAACTTGTAAATGAGCGTTTGCAATCTGCAATCGGCAAACTTCCCGAGGGCGTTTCTCCAGAAATGGGTCCTATTACAACAGGTATGGGCGAAATTTACCAATATGCAATTGAGGGTAAGGGCTACTCTCCAGATGAACTCAAAACTTTGCACGATTGGGATATCAAATATCAACTCAGAACCGTTCCGGGCGTTAACGAAGTCAACACTTGGGGCGGCAAAACAAGAGAATATCAGGTCGTTTTATATCCCGAAAAATTGCTTGCCTACAATTTGAGTCTTAAACAGGTTTTTGACTCTTTGAAAAATAATAATGCAAACTTCAGCGGCGGGATTATTGAGCATTCGTCGGAACAATATATTGTTTCGGGGCAAGGGCTGATTAATTCGCTCGAAGATATTGAAAATATTGTTGTTGCATATAGAGATGGAACTCCGATTTTTATCAGAAATATTGCAAAAGTTCAATATGGAGAAATGTTCCGTCAGGGTGCTGCAACAAAAGACGGTAAGGGCGAGGTCGTAACAGGCATCGTTATGATGCTTAAGGGCGAAAATAGCCGAAATGTTATTAAACAGGTCAAGTCCAAAATGGAAGAGATTAAAAAATCTTTACCCGAGGGCGTGAAAATCAAACCGTTTTATGACCAAACAAACCTCGTCGAACAAACAATCAAAACCGTTAAAACAAACCTTGTTGAGGGCGGTATGCTCGTTGTTCTTGTCCTTTTGTTGATGCTTGGAAACATTAGGGCGGCGTTGATTGTTGCGTTTACAATTCCGATGTCGCTGATGTTTTCGTTCATTGGAATGAAAGCACTCGGAATTAGTGCAAACATTATGAGTTTGGGGGCAATGGACTTTGGTATGATTGTTGACGGCT
>SAMEA104315428__coassemble_831_pt1 | contig 37245 bp, 28 predicted proteins | sample SAMEA104315428__metabat2_low_PE_039 | metagenome-assembled genome bin SAMEA104315428 (sample SAMEA104315428) | gut metagenome | biome: Monkey gut; feature: monkey-associated habitat; material: faeces | place: China | collected 2013
ATTGAGGGGCTTGCCCCCGAAATATCTGTTTTAATCATCATTACACAGATTCTTCGGACTTCGTCCTCAGAATGACGGTTGTCGTCATATTGAGCGAAGCGAAATATCTATGTAAAATTGCAGAAAACAGATACTTCGCCTAAATACTCAGCATAACGGGGACAGAATTGGTTGACTAAAGTCAACCCTACACTCTTTTTATGAATAAACAAAATAGATACTTCGGCTAAAGCCTCAGTATGACAGCAACTGTATTATGCTTGTTCGTTCTTCGCAATGACAATTATTATCTGTTAAATTCTAAATGCCTTTTTGTAATAAATTATCAGACCCACAATGCCGATAATCAAATTAGGCAGCCAAGCCGCCAAAATCGGTATTAACACTCCCGATTGACCGAATGAAATCGAAAACGCTCTTATCAAATAAAAGAAAAATATAATTAAGATACTAAACAAAAAACCTCTGTTATATCTTACTCTTGGCGGGGTAATTGCAAGCGGTACGCCCAAAAGCACCAAGACAACGCTCGTCATCGGGAAAGCAGTTTTATCCCAAAGGCTGATTATGCTTTCTCGTCTGTCTTCCTCGGAAAGTTCTTGTCCGTTAATTGATTTCAAATTGTCGGTTTTGACCATTTTCAAAAGTTCAAAGAAATTATGAGTTTGACCTTGGTCGCCCGAGAGAAGTGATTTTTTGATTTCCGAGCCGAAATCGACTGTCGTTTCTTCAAACCAAGAGGTACTTAAATTTTTTCCTTTTGTTGAAATAGTATAGGCGGACGCATCTTTGAAAAGCCAACCTTTTTCAACGGCAGAGCCTTTTTTCGCCTGAACAATCTGTATTGTTTTCGGGGTTGAAACATCTAAAATTGAAACATTTTTAAACTCGCCGTCCTCGCAATTTTCAACGTAAAACATACGTTTCAATTGAATACCGTTTTGAAGTTCTTTTAGGGTAAAATTCTTTTTGCCGTTAGGAACGTGACGTTGCGTAATTGCCCACATAGCAAGGTATCTCGACTGTTGGGTCGTGACAGGAACGATTGTTTCGTTGATGAAAAATGTTACCAATGTCGCAACTGTTGCAAATATGAAAATCGGTCTTGCAATTCTGCTTACGCTGACACCGCAGGCACGGAGCACGGTAAGTTCTGAGGCAAGGCACATTCTGTTAACTGTCATAACGGTTGCGAACAAAACACTGATTGGGATTGAAAGAACCACGATAGCCGGCAAGTTTAGCAAAATCAAAATAAAAGCGACTTTGACGGGCATACCGTAGGTTGAAATTTGTTTAATCAATGTTGTAAAAGTATCTGACGCAAAGATAATCGAAGTAAACACCAAAATCCCGAAGACGAAAATCTCGGAAATCTGACGTAACACATACTTATCCAAAATCGACAGTTTAAAAAATTTCATGCTTTAATTTTACCTCAAAAATAAAATTATTCTTTGAACTCATTAATTTTTTTGTTAAGTTCCGTTAATGTTTGAGATGTTTCTTTTTTGCCCGACATAATCTCCGCAAGAGTGGCGTTTGTTAACAAAATAATATTCTTTTTGTTTCTTGAATTTTTTACGCCCTCGCCGATATTTTGGATTTGTTCGGCACTGATTTTTCTTGCAAGTTCCTCTTTTGTTGAAGATTTTTTGAAGTAATTATCTGCCAAAGCCTCATTATTTACGGGCAAAACGGAGGTTAACTTCGCCAATTCGAGTTGGTTGTTTTTATTTGTCAAAAACAGTGCAAATTTTAAGGCATCGTCTTTATGTTTTGCTTTTGAGGGAATAATCAAATTCATCAGAGAAAAATCATATTTTCCCGTATTTCCGACGATTTGCGGAACCAAATCTGTGTTTTTGTATATTGTCGGTGCATTTTCTTTTACAATATTCAAAAAGTTTGCTCCTGCCTGCAAAAACACAATTTGTCCCGACATATATTTTTCAAGTGCCTCTCTGTGGCTCTGCGTAAGGCTTTCTTTAGGAATTAAATTATTTTGATAAAGGTTTCTGTATCTTTCAAAAATCGAATAAGCCTGCTCGGAATCTATGCCGTTATCGGGCGTAATTCCGTATTTATTAAGGATTTTCAAAAACGTATCATTCTCATTAACCGTCGGCATTTCGACGAAGTATCCCGTTGAATTTTTAACATTTTCGGCAAGCAAAAACATCTCTTCGTAAGTCTTCGGATATTTTGTGATTCCTGATTTTTTTGCCAAATCAGAATTTACAAAAGTTATTGCAGATGTGAGATAAAAAGGAATTGCGAAAAATTTTCCATTGTACGAAAGAGAAGGGTACATTGCTTGTGGATATTGGGTCATGCACTCTTTCGGAATTTCAAAAAGAGCATTTTTTTGAGCCGCCATTGCAGAAAAATCGGGGGTTAAATTAATCAAATCAGGCGGATTATCAGTCAATAATGCTGCAAGAGTTCGTTTTTCGCCCTCAGAATACGGAACATCAACCCATTTGATTTTTACATTCGGATTATCTTTTTCAAATTCATCAATAATTTCGTTGATATACTTGTCGAAAGTGCCTAATTGCAACGTCCAAAAGACGAGTTCATCGTTTTTTTTCGTTTGGGATTTAAACCCGAAAAACGAAATAATTACCAAAAATATAACGATTGCTGAAATTATTTTTTTCATTTTGCCACACTTTGTCATGTATATATTATAATGTTATTATACAGGAAATTTTGCGAATGGATTTATTTGATAATTTAAAAGAATGTAATAAACAGGTGCCGCTTGCGGAAATTTTACGTCCGAAGACGCTCGATGAATATTTGGGGCAAACTAACGTTATGTCCGAAAATTCGGCACTTTTCGGTTTGTTAAATTCAGGTCGTCTTTTTTCTGTATTGTTTTGGGGACCTCCGGGGTGCGGAAAAACTACTCTTGCAAGATTATTGGCTGACAAAGTTAATGCTGATTTTATCGAACTTTCTGCCGTTACATCAGGGGTAAAAGATATCAAAGATGTTGTCACAAAGGCTAATGAGAACTTGCTTTGCGGCAAAAAAACCATTCTGTTTTTAGATGAAATTCATAGGTATTCAAAAACTCAACAAGATGCACTTCTTCCTCACGTTGAAAACGGAACGTTTTATCTTATGGGTTCGACTACGGAAAACCCGTCATTTCAAGTCATTCCCGCTCTTTTGTCACGAGTTCGGGTAATGAGATTGTCTGCTCTTGATGACGAAAATATCGAAAGCATTATCGCAAAAGGCTTTCACTATCTAAAGGAAAATTATTCCGATGCGAAAGTTCAACGTGACATTATCGAAATGATAATTAATTTTGCCCGTGGAGATGCAAGAGCGGCTTTGAATTTGGTCGAAGATTTGTTTTTTGCTTCTGATATCAAGGACGGTGTTCGGATTTTGACGGCAAAAAGGCTCGAGGAACTTGCACAAACGACTTTGATAAAATATTCTCAAAACGACCATTATGATATGGCTTCGGCTTTTCAAAAAAGCCTTCGAGGCTCTGACAGAGATGCTGCGATTTATTGGCTTGCTAAAATGATAACGGCAGGCGAGGACCCGAGATTTATTGCGAGAAGATTGATTGTTTGTGCGGCGGAAGATGTAGGAAATGCTGACCCCAACGCACTTACGGTTGCTATGAATGCTCACAGAGCGGCTGAACTTTTGGGAATGCCCGAGGCAAGGATTCCGCTTGCTCAAGCGGTTGAATATGTTGCGACGGCACCGAAATCGAATAGAGCAATTTGTGCAATTGACGAGGCGATTGCTGATATTATGTCGGGAAAAAATTATCCTCCTCCGATTCACTTGAGAGATGCTCATTATAAAGATGCCTCAAAATACGGATTTGGCAAGGGGTACGTCTATACTCACGACAATCCCGATTACAAACAACAATTTATGCCTGATGAATTAAAAGACAAAAAATATTTCAAAGAATAATTCTTATGTAAACATATTTTAATGTTAATTTATACGCAGTTTACAACCATCGAAATTGCCTTTATAATTAAAAAATATGTATTAGAGGAGTTTTCTGATGGTTGTGAAGAATTTGGCTAAATTGTCTTCTTGTGCCGTATTGTGTTTTTTGCTCGGAATTACACCTGTCGGTGCGGCGGATATTGAGTCTTGGGATAATTTAAAGGAAGAAGCGGAAAATGCGGCTGACGGCTCGACAGTAACCGTAACGAAAGATATTACTGCAACAGGCAGTTCAATTGGCTTGCTTCAAAAAGTTTTGACACTCGATTTTGACGGACATACGGTTACGGGTGGAAAATACGGTGATGAACCGCCGTTATTGTTTGCAGCGAATGGTTCATCAGAAACAAAAGTTGCCGTGAGAAATGCTGTATTTAAAAATTTCACAGTTGGAGAAGAAGGGGTAATTTATAGTAGCAACCCACACCTTGAAGTTATTGACGTTTCGTTGTTAAACAACAAAGGCTCAGGCGAAGGTGTCGCAATCAAAAACAGTGCCTACAACAAATTATTCATCACCGCACAAAATTCAAATGTCGAAATATCAAACAACAACTCGACAGGACAAGAAGGCGGAACGGGCTATGGAGTTTTTTCAAGCAGTTCAATTACGCTCAACGCCTATGAAGGCAAAAACCTTACAATCACTGATGATATAAAGATTGACAATTCATTTGACAGCGATATTTATATCAACAATACCTTCAAAAGTGGCTGTGATTTGAACGGAAAAGTCACATTAGGAGGCAAACTCGACCTTGCAAGCAGCAGTGCCTTCATCTCTATCGGAGCAAAAACTGGATATAAAAACGGAACGTTAGCACTTACCCCAAATGCCGCAAGATTGAACACATTACGTTTAAGCGTAGGCGGTGAAGCAACTCTTGACTTGCAAAACTACAACATCGATTCGATTGTAATGGGTGCATTAAAGGGTGAAACCGATGCTCCATTGCACTTAAAATTAGAATATAATGCCGCAACAGGAAAAATGGACTGTTTGGATTTTTCAAGCGTATCTATTGCCGGTACGCCATATTTAATTGTGGACGAAATCAACATTCTTGAGGACGGTGACATTGCAAACACGGCATACTTGAAAAATGCAAACGGATATTTGGTTGAAGTTGCACAAGACGTAATTTCAACAAAACACGGGGACAAGACTTATATATTTACGCCTGATGCAGTGACAAAAGGCTCATACATTGTTTCAAAAGCAAAAAACGTAACTGATTTGCCGTTTTATATCCAAAGCACCCTCTTAAACGACAAGTCAATCGCAATTACGAGTGATGTTACATTGACAGAGGATTTAGGAACATTTGCGGGTACTGACAGAGATACAACCATTTTCGGCAACGGATATACAATTAACGCAAACGGACACGGCGGTGTTACGGTAGGCGACACAACAGGGCAAAAGTTTGGTTTTAACAAAGTTACTTTAAAAGATTTTAATACTTCAACCGTTATTGATAACAAAGGCGACGGCGTTGTCAGCCTTACTTCTGTCACACTTGATAATTCAAACATTACAAACAACAATGTGTTGGAATTGTACGGAAATAATGACTTTAAAAAAGGTTTTATCAACGGAACGACGGGAAAATTTAACGTAAAATCAGGAACGACTGACATTGGGAATGATTTTACAGTTAACAGCAAAAATATAACCTTTGACAAAAACACTGTCATCAATAACAAAGGTTCAATCACATCAACAGACAAATTTTTAGTACAAGATGGTGTTGTCATTAACAACGACGGAATAATTAATGCTGACCTTTTCAATTTAGGAACGACAGGTACAGGCGTTCCATCGGCTGTATTAAATAACTCAGGAACAATAACAGCTACTAACGACTTCAATCTTAACAAGGGTGACCTTTATAACAAAGTCGGCGGAAAAATTATCCTCTCTTATATGCAGGATTTGATTAGTTGTTCATCAAACGTTGTAAATGACGGGACTATTGAAATGGTAAGTCCGTCAAAAATTTATAATGTCGGTAATTCAACAACATTTTTGAATGGCGAAACAGGGTTACTCAAAGGCAATGTCACCAATTCCGGAGTTTTAAATAACAAAGGGATAATTGAGGGAAACATAAAAAACGGTATCTCTTACGGACCGACAGAATATTATGGCGGAACGTTAACCTCAAATCTTGACAACATTACGGGAAAAATCGATACATATACAGATTCGTCAGTGTTTAACGTCACTGGCGGAACTATCGCAAGTGCCGATAAAATTTACGGAAACGGCAAAGTAAATATTGTCGGCGATGTTACTTTAAACGAACTTCTCAATCAATGCGGTCCGACGACTGTTGAGAGTAGCGGAAAATTAATTATTAACTACGGCAGCACAAATATCGACAAAATTTTTGCGGAAAACGGAACTCTCACTTTTGCAAACAATTCAACTCTCGATATTCAAGACAAAAAAGTCGATTTGAGAAGTAATGATAAAGTTTCCATCGTCGCCCCAAATCTCAATTTGAACGTCAAAGAGGGCGGAAGTATTGATTTCAATGACACAAAATTTAATTGTCAAGGCGTAAGTATCAATAAATTAACTTTAGATACCAATAGTGCAAGTTGGCAGGTAAATGACGCACAAAAAAGTAATTTCGCACTCTCTGATAACCTTGAACTAATCAAAGGTTCAGGTGCAATGAATACAAACTACGTTTCTTACGATAAATCAACAGGACAAATCAATGCAAAATCAGCAATGACACTTGAAGGAGTTTTGGAGAAAATTCAAGCGGCACAAGGAAATTCGCATTTTTATGAAATGACTCAAGACGAAAGTGTTTTTTCTTCATACGAAATTCTTGACAAATCAAAACTTGTTGTCGAAGGCAAAAACAATGTGGTAACGAGATTAAATACAAAAATTTCAGGCGATGCTGGAACAAAATTAGTTCTTAATAATACCAATTTGACCAAAACAAAACTCAAAGTAGAACAAAGTGCAGAACTAGTTATTAGCAATACATCTGGACAAGAAATCCTTATCAAAGAGGGAAGCGAAATAAGATCAATTAGTGGAAAGACAACATTTACGGGCAATTCTGATATTAATTTTACAGGAATGTTTATCGGCTCAAGAGGCACAACCGGTGTCGTTAATATGGAGAATGCAACCCTTACGAGAAATAACTACGACATTGGAATTAATTGGTCATTGAAAAACGGTACGTTAAAATACACTAACGATACATACTTAGCCCATAATGGAAACTCAATTAACTTTTTAGGCGGTACATTAGACCTCAGAAACGGTGCTGCCAATTACATTCCATTAGACTCATTGTCAATTGAAAATACATCAAAAATTTATCTTGATGCTGACCTTGCAAAGGGAAAGATGGACAATTTCTTGCTCATTACAAATCCTGTAAGTGTTTCAGGCGTTGAAAAACTTCAAGTTGCAGGCATAAACCTCTTGTCTGACGGTGCGTATGACACCACAGTAATCTCGTTCGTTCAAGACTCCTCAATTATGGACGCTATCGAATTTACTGGCGAGCAAGGTATCTGCTATTCACCAATTTATAAATATTTCGTTGACTATGATGAAACGCAAGGTAATTTTGAATTTGCGAAAATAAATTCAAGTGGCTCAGGTGGCGGTGGAAATCCGAGTGATGCCTTTAACCCATCTGTATTGGTTGCACCAGTATCACAATTAGTGGCGGCATATACGGCAGAAACGCAAGTATTTGACACAGTTTTCGGCAACATGGATATGCTTATGTCTATTCCGAAAGAACAGCGTCAGGCAATGAAATACGGCAATAAATCAGCTGCTTCCGACGGAACGATTACGTTTTCGCCCAATCAAATGCCCGAAGAATACAAGGGTGTTTGGTTTAAACCCTATTCTGCTTTTGAATCGATTCAAATCGACAACGGACCGAGCGTCAGCAACGTAATGTACGGCACGATTGTGGGCGGTGATACAGGAATTATCGAACATAAACGAGGCTGGGACGGAATGTATTCGGCATATATCGGATATAATGGTTCGCACCAAAATTATAACGATGTTGGCATTTACCAAAACGGAGGGCTTTTGGGCTTGAGCGGGGTTTGGTATAAGGATAATTTCTTTACAGGCTTGACGGCGAATGTCGGCGGAGCAGCAGGCAATGCCAAAAATATGTACGGGAATGAAGATTTTGCAATGCTTTACACAGGTATTGCAAGCAAATCAGGCTATAATTGGGAACTTGCAAACGGAAAATTCGTCATTCAACCGAGTTACATGATGTCCTACACTCTTGTTGATATGTTTAACTATACAAATGCAGCAGGGGTGAAAATTAACACAAATCCGCTCAATACAATCCAAATCGCTCCGGGAATTAAATTTATAGGAAACCTCAAAAACGGTTGGCAGCCTTACATTGGCGTTCAAATGGTTTGGAATGTTATGAATCGCACGAAAATTAAAGCAAATGATGTCAGTTTGCCTGAAATGAGCATTGACCCCTATGTTCAATACGGAATCGGCGTTCAAAAGAAAATCGGCGATAAATTTACGGGCTACGGTGAAGCAATGCTCCGTGGCGGCGGAAGAAACGGCATTTCTCTCAATTTCGGATTCAGATGGGCATTGGGAAAAGACAAATAATTCATAAAATAAACCCCGAAAATTCGGGGTTATTTTTTTGTGTTTTTATTTATCAATTGGTCGACTAAAGTCAACCTTACATATTTAATAAATGAGTAAACAATGGATTGTCACGAAAATCTGACGATTTTCTCGCAATGACAAGTAATGCTTAACTTAAAACAGTAACTGTCATTCTGAGGGATTTATCCCGAAGAATCGGTTTTCTGTAATTCTACATAGATATTTCGCTTCGCTCAATATGACGAATGACATTGAAATTTAATAAGTAACCGTCATTGCGAGTGTAATGAAACAATCCACTGTTTAATCTTGCATGGGATAAATGCATAAATTTTACAACAGCAAAGCATAAAATTTATTACGAAAGTTTCATATATTGAACGCCTGTAATATAGCCTTCAAAATCTGCTCTGTTAACCGTAACTTTTTTATCAGAATCCCAAGGATTTACAATTGTTATTGTATCGTCAGTAACGGCACTGATTGTGATTGCGTGACCACCGACAGAATTTGTTGTAAGGTCAATTTTTTTATCCGCATCATCACCGACACCATTGAATGTAATACATCTGTCGTTTGTGCCTGCACCTGTAAATGTAAATCTTTCAACACCTGAGGGAGTGTTTCCGTCAACTTGTTTATAGTATCCGCTCGAATCTTTATAATATCCGCCGTTCGGGTCTGACGTGTAGCCGTTATCAGCATAAACGCTTGCATAAGCGACAAACGGTTCATCTGTATTGTTCATCTTGTCGATTTTGCTGTGAACTTTGTCCCCGCTCGCATATTCAGCATGCTCACCTGTCAAAAGGAACATAACTTGGGACATGTTTCCGCTCGTGAGTGTGCTTTTGCCCGCATTGAAATTTGCTTCGCTCGTCGATTGTAAAACGTAAGCGGGCCATTCGGGTTTAGACGGAATTTCTCCGTGATAAGCCTCATCACGGAATTTTTCGTAAGCCATTTCAATTAACAATACATCGTCGTCACCCTCTGAGTAACGACCCATTCCCGAGCCCACAATACTTCCGTCGGTAGAGCCGATTGTGACAGCATCTGCTTTGTCAATATCTTCTTTACTGAATGTGTAGGAACGCTCAATTCCGGGGAAGTTGACCGTATATGTTCCGTCACTGTTTTCGTTGATTGTATTTCTGATAATTTCTTGTCCTTGCGATGTTTCAGACAATGATTTTAATGTTGCCAATAAATAGCAATCGCCCGTTCCCTGTTGTTGCACCCTTTCATCAAACTGTCCGTTAATATTGACGTCTTCGACACCATTTTCTTCATCAAGCGCATCAAGAACAAGGTTCATGACAACATCTTCAGAAATTACACCGTCCAATTCACTTTCGGTTATTGTTCCGATTGAATTTGTATTTTGCGTAATTTCTTTTTGCATTACGCCGTTTGAATCTGTGTAAAAATTTACATGATTTTCGGCAACTTCATTGGTTTTTCCATCAAAAATACTCGCATTTTTAAGAGCCGAAGTGTTTTTTGCCGCTTCACTCAATTGCGATTTATCAATTTTGATTTTATTTGTTAAATTACCAAATTGAATTGACATGATTCACCTACAACGTACTTTTAGGTTATCGGCAATTTTAACAATAACTTTAGTGTGCTCGGAAAAATGTATATTTCTTGTTACATTTTAAAAAATTAGTTTACGGCAACCATTCTTTCGATTGCTTTTCTTGCTTTTGCAGCAATTTCTTCATCGACAAAAACTTCATTTTCTTCTGTTTCAAGAACTCTTAAAACATCTTCTAATGTATTTAATTTCATGTTCGGGCAAACTGCTCGCTTGCTGACAAGGTAGAAATTCTTTTCGGGATAATCTCTCGTAAGTCTGTCAACAACGCCTTTTTCGGTTACAATAATAAATTCTTTTGCATCGGATTCTTTTGCATACTTCATAATGCCTGTTGTCGAACCGATATAATCCGCAAATGCAGTGACCGCTTGGTGGCATTCGGGGTGAACAAGAACTTTCGCTTCAGGGTGTTCAGCCTTTGCCTTTTCAACATCTTCAACCAAAATACCCAAGTGTGTCGGGCAATATCCGGGGTATGTAATAACTTCAACATCGGGAAGTTGATTTCCGACATAAGTTCCTAAATATTTATCGGGTGCAAAAAGAACTTTCGGCACATTCATTGATTTAACAACGTGAACTGCATTTGCACTTGTGCAGCAAATATCCGCCTCTGCCTTAACTTCCGCAGAAGAATTTACATAACAAACAACAGGAACATTCGGATACATTTCCTTAAATTCTTTTATTTGTTTTAAATCAACCATGTCTGCCATTCTGCAACCTGATTCAATGTTCGGTAACAAAACTTTTTTATCGGGAGATAAAATTTTAGCGGTTTCAGCCATAAAATACACACCGCCGAAAACAATAATTTTCGCATCGGTTTGTGCAGCCAATCTGCTTAATTGCAGTGAATCACCCACAAAATCCGCAATTAAATCAATCTCGGCATTTTGATAACAATGACCCAAAATTACCGCATTCTTCTCTTTCTTTAATTTATTAATTATTTCGGCTAAATGATGTATATTTCTCATAATTTCATCTCAATTCTTAATCAATATGATTTTACTTTAAAAATTTCATAATGAAAAATTTATGTTAACAATTGTTAAGGAAAACATGCGAAACCCTAAAGTTACATGCATTTCCGCCGATATCAAAAGTGTAGGTAAGTGAAATTGAAAGATTAAAACGATGACAAATTTAAACTTTAACAGTTATTTATTAAAGAAAATTGCCCTTGAAGGTTCATCTTTCGGTGTTTTGACTCCTAACAAGTATGATCAATATCAAAACGTTTCGACGTTCGATTCTGCAACGCTTGAAGATTTGAAAAATATTGATATTGAAAAATTATTAAAATCAGACGATGCCCTTGATGCAGTTGATGGAAATGCAACTTCTGATCAAAAAGCATTGGCTGAAATGGTAAAAGCATTTTTAGAAGTTGATGGTGTTCAAAAAGCAGCAGATGCTGACGGTAACGGTGAATTAGATGCAACAGAAGCACTTGAATTCTTGAAATCATCAATGGCATTCGATGGTGATTTGACATCATTAACAATGGACGATTTGGATAAAGTTGTTCAATCATTGAAGATTGATTTGAACGATGTTATCAACGATGCAATCAATGAATCACTCGGTCTTGATGATGAAGTTGAAAAAGGCAAATTGGAACAAACTAACAGTGCTAACGGTGCAGGCTCAACAGGTTCAGCAGGCGGAGGAAGTTACTCATCAGGCGGTGTAGGTTCTTCTTCAGGATCGACAAGCAAAACTGCTCAAAAATCAACTGAAGAAACAGTTGCTGAAATTGAGCAAAAAATTCAAGAAAAAGAAGGCGAAATAACAACTGCCGAAGAAGAAGCAGATGCTCAAATCCAAGAACAGGAAGACGCTAAGAAAAAAGCGATGGAGCAAGCAGGTGTTTCTGAAAAAGAATACCAAGCATACAAAGAAAAAGAAGAAAAAATTGAAGCAAGCATAAAAGAAACCGATAAGGAAATTGATGAACACAACAAAACAATTTCTGACAATGAAGCAACAATTGCATCAAACAACAACTATATCGGTTCAATTGAAAGCGAAATTTCAAACAATGAAACTGCATTGGGTGCAGTAACAGGAGATGATGATTCTGCTGCTTCCAAAAAAGCAAGCATTCAAGAAAAAATAACAAACCTTAAAGAAAAGAAAGCGTCTATCGAAGAAGAAAACAAAAAACTCGAAGATAAGAACGCTCAAGAAAAACAAGCAATCCAAACAGCAGAAACTAAAAAGCAACAACTCGAAACTCAAAAACAAGAACTTTTGAGCAAGACATTGCAAGATTCTGAAGGATTTGCAAAGGGCATTCAATCATCAGAAGCAGTTGGAAAGATTAAAGAGCAAATTGCAACTTATGATACTAAGATTGCTGAAATCAGAAGCCAAAAGCAAGAAAAAGTTGCAGGTTTGAGAAGTGAAATTCAAGAATTGAATACACAACTTCAAGATGCAAAACAAAAAGAAGACCGTGACGGATTCTTGAAAGAAAACTCATTCCTCGCAGGCGAAGACGTACTTGAACTTGCAAAACAATTTGAAGGCAAAACTCAAGATGAAATGCGTGAAATTATGCGTCAGGCTGGTTATCAATTTGATAACGGAGCATGGTGTGCAGACTTCGTAAGTTTCATCGCAAGCCAAACAATCGGTGAAGAAAATCTCCCTGATTGGTATAAAAATTGTAACAGAGCATATTGCCCCGACATTCAAAATAATGCAAAAGCAAACGGAGCATTCGTCGGTGAAGACCAAGCACAACCCGGTGATGCAGTATTGTTTGACTGGGACGGTGACGGCAGTGCAGACCACATCGGTTATGTTACTAAGGTTAATGGCGACGGCACTGTTGAAACTATTGAAGGTAACACTTCAGGTAACAACGCAGGTAGCCAAGTTGCTTCAAAATCAAGAAACAGAAGTAACATTCTTGGTTATGTAAAATTAACATAAGTTATGTAAGAAATTGAAAAAAAAGAGATTGTTTCGGAAACGTTACAATCTCTTTTTTTTTTGTTAAAGTTTTTAAAAATTCTGCCGACATGCATGATGAAAGGTGTAGGTGTAAAAATGGCTAATTCAAATATATCGAATTACTTAATGAAACGTTTGCAAAACGTTAACAATATAAACAGCCAAAATGTTAGTTTGTTCAATTCTAACACTTCAATTTCAAGTGCTTCGATTTTCAGCGATATCAGTTTTGATAATCTTCAAAATTTTGATTATGAATCAGCAATAAATGCACTTACATCAGGAAAAACCGATACAGTTAATTCTTCTGCAAACCAATCTTTGTCAGATGTTTTCCAAGGTTTAATGTCAAATGATACTGTTCAAAGTGTTGCTGACACAAACAATGACGGTGTTATTTCTGCAGAAGAAGGAAAAACATTTATTGAAGGTTTAGCAGGTTTAGACGGTGATGTTTCAAGTCTTTCGCAAACTGATTTGGATTCTTTAATTGACTCAATCGGAACAACATCTGAAAGTCAATTGGCAAAACTTGTCGAAGAAGCATTCCAAGATGTTGAAAAAGCACTCGATGCACAAAAAGAAGCCGCTGCTAATCCGTCTTCGTTTGAAATGCCCGCAATGGTCGGACATGGTGTTCCTTCAGCATCAAATGCAAATCGTGCATCATCTTCATCAAACGCTTCCTCTGCTTCAAGCAGTTCAAAAACTTCAAAAACAAAAACCAAAACTGCAGAAGATGAAGTTGAAGAATTGAGAAAAGAACGTGAAAAAATCATCAGCGAAGCAGACAAAAATATTGAAGCAAAACAAAAAGATAAAGATAATTTAGTTGCTAACAATACTAAAATCAGTTCTGAATTGAAAAATGAATATGCTACACAACAAAAGGCTTTGAGCGATATTCAATCAAAAAAATCAGATGCACAATCTTCACTTGATACTCACAAAGCAAGTTTGTCAAACCTTGAAGCAGACCTTGCTGCACTTGAAGGTGAAAAAGGTGCTATAAAAACTGACAACAAAGATTCAAAAATTAATTCCGAAAACAAATCAAGATTAGCGGAATTGAAAAAATCTATTTCTGCAAAGAAAGAGAAAAAAGAAAAACTTGAGTCAAAAATCAAAAATGATGAAGCAAAAATCAAAGAATTAGAAAAGAAAGAAAAGGCTCAACAAAAAGTAGTTCAAGGCGTTGAAACTCAAATCGGTCAAGCAGATCCTAAACTTAAAGCAAAAATGGATAAGTTGACTGCTTCAATCGACAAATTGAAATCTCAAAAAACAAAAGATGTTGCAGAAATAGACAAAAAGATTAAAACTAAAGAGGCTGAACAAAAGAAAGAGGCTAAAAAAGCAGGTGTAAACAAAGGTAAGGCTTCAAATGACATCGGAAGCGGTCTTGTTAAACTTGCAAGCAAATATATGGGCTTGAACGAAAAAGACGGTTCATATAAATTGTTCACAAACGGAAGAACAGAATCATGGTGTGCAGACTTCGTAACTTACGTCGTTAAAGAATATGCAAAAGAAAACGGCATGTCAGTTTCAAAAGGTTTTGGCTCACCCGCTGTTTCAAACCTCATGTCTTGGGCTCAAAGCAAGGGCGTTTTCGATAACACTTCTAAAATGTCAAACAACGAAAAACTCAAATACGCTCAAAACACCCTCTCTGCCGGTGACGTTATTATCTGGAAGAGCAACGGTGCATCTCACACGGGTATCGTTAAAGCAATCAACAAAGACGGTACATTCACAACTGTTGAAGGTAACTCAAGCGACCAAGTTAAATCAAACAAAAAGAGTATTTATGATAAAAGTCTTACAGGCTTTATCAAGTTAAGCGACATTGTTTCATAGTTTTCAAAGACCTCGAAAGAGGTCTTTTTTAATGTAAAAAAATTTGCGTCCGAGGCAAAGCATTTTTCGCTTGCACACATTTTGCAAATATTGTGTTTAAAAATGTTTATAAAATCCGTTGTGTAAGTTTAATATACTTGTAAAAATGCCATATTAGTATTATCATGAACTAAGTTTTATCGGAGTTCAAAATGAATTTTCAAAGTATAAAGGATATGTTCAACAGGAATAAGTCGAAACAACGCTATTTGAGTTGTGAGTATATTCAGCACGGATTTAATGCCGATTATGAAGACATCAAAATGTGCTGTATGAACACGCACGAGGGTGGTGGTCGCCAAATTTTAATTCCAAATTATTATGGCGAAAAAATCGATTGGGATAAATTTTTTGCAGAAAAAAGAGAAATGCGTGAACTTAATAAAAGAGGCATAACTCTTGACCGTTGCAAAGGCTGCTTTTTCTTGAAAGAGCGTGAATGGGACGATGAAGATTATATTTCTTTTATGGTTTTCAATCATTGGACGAGATGTAATTGTAAATGTAATTATTGTTTCACTTCGGAAAATTTTGAGGAATTTGCAAAACGTCCTAATTATCCTATTTTTGAACAAATTAAGGAACTCGCCGACAGAAAACAGTTGAGAGCAGGCGGCGAAGTCGGATTTGGTGGGGGCGAACCTGCTATTTTGGACGAATTTGAACCGCTTGTGAACCTGTTGATTGATGCAGGAATGGATAATATCAGAGTTCATTCATCAGGGGTTAAATATTCACCCGCAATAGCAAGAGGTATCGCTGAGGGCATTTTGAATGTTGTAATTTCTCCCGATGCGGGTACTGTCGAAACTTATAAAAAAATCAAAAATGTTCCTTTGTTTGATAAAGTTTGGGAAAATATCAGACGATATGCAGATGCTCAAACGAAAGACAAAGGCTTGGCAAGAACAAAATTCATCATTGTTCCGGGGTATAATGACACATTTGAAGAACTTGAAAAATGGTTTGAATTGACTGTTGATGCGGGCGTAAGATGGATTGTACTTGATATTGAGGGCGGTTGGTATCAATGGCATAAACATGATGTTCCTCAACACATTTACGATATGATTGATTACGGAATGAATAAAGCAAAAGAACTTGGCATGATTCGTTGCGAATTGTACGATAGAGCAAATGATATGAATATTCATCGTGGAGAGTACGGACATTGATTTATAAAAGTTGCACAAAAATTGAACACGGTATAAATTTTGATATTGATTCGATAAAACTTTGCTGCCAATACAGTGCCAAAGGCGGCGGAGATACTAAAGTTATCGAAAATTATCAGGGCGGACCGATTGATTGGGATAAGTTTTTTGCTTTCAAAAAAGAAATAAAAGATTTGCACAAATCAGGCGGAACATACCACAAATGTGAAGGTTGTATTTACCTCGAAGAGCAGGAATGGTACGAGTCTGATCAATTTAATTTCTTTAATTTGGACTATTGGACTTATTGCAACTGCAATTGTATTTATTGTCATACTCACAATAAAAAAGATATTTATAATACGAAAAAAAATTACGACTTTTTGCCTATTTTGAAAGATATGATTGATAAAAATCTTTTGATGAGAGGTGGCGACGTAAGTTTTGGCGGCGGTGAAGTCTGCTTGCTCAAGGAATTTGAAGAATGTCTGCAAATTTTTCTTGATTACGATTATTTTATCAGAATACATACGGGTTGTATCGAATATTCAAACGTTATTGAAGACGGACTTCGTCGTGGCAAGGTTGATTTGATTGTGTCTGTTGATTCTGGGACGGAAGAAATGCATGCCCGAATTAAGGAAGTAAAGACTTACGATAAGGTTTGGGATAATCTCAGACGTTATGCGGCAATTCAACAAAACCGAGAACTTGTCAAAGTTAAATATATTGTAATTCCGGGGGTTAATGACACTCGGGAAGAGATTAACGCTTGGCTTGACAGATGTGTTGAATTCGGAATCGGATATGTAATTCAGGAAATCGAATCGCAATGGTTCTATTCAAGACGAGATAGAATTCCTCAATATATTTATGACCTGTTTGATTATACAAAACAGGCAGCAATGGACAGAGGACTTGTTTACGGCGAATATGAACGTGCGGCACACATGCTTGCGGAAAGACGTGAAAAAGAGGCTCAAAAGGCTCAAAATAACGGATAATTTTGCTAAAATAATTTAGCGTTGTAAAATATTCATATAAATTTTCAAAGGACTCAGATATGAAATTTAAAAGTTGTAACTGGATAACGCACGGAATGAATTTTGAACCGGGACATATTGAAATGTGCTGTTTAAGATGCCATGTCGGCGGCGGAAATTTGTACGTCAAAAAACCTTACAACGGTGAGCCTTTGGATTGGGAAGAAATCCATCAACTCAAACAGGCATACATTGATGAAAACAAACGTGGCGAAATTAACCCGAAGTGCGAAGGTTGCTTTAATCTTTGGGAAAAAGAATGGTTTGAGCAAAAACTTTACTTTAATTATTTGCATTTTAACCATTGGACTCATTGCAATTGCAGATGTATATACTGTTTTACGGATTATAACAAAGATTATTTTAACTCACAAAGATATTATAACGTTTTGCCCATAATTAAGGATATGTTTGATAAAAAGTTGTTCAAACCGGGGGGCGAAATAACCTTTGCGGGCGGTGAACCGACTATTCTTGAAGAGTTTGAAGAATTGCTTGATTTGCTCGTTGAAAAGCAAGTTCCGAAAGTTATTATTCATACCTCGGGAATTAAGTTTTCACCTGCGATTGCAAGAGGTATCAACGAGGGTATTGTTGATGTTGTATTGTCGCTTGATTCAGGCTCAAGAGAAACTTTCAAGAAAATCAAAAATGTTGATGCTTATGATAAAGTTGTTGAGAACGTAAGACGTTATGCAGAGGCTGAAAATCCGCAGAATATCCCGCTTGTTGCAACAAAATACATCATTATGCCAAACATTAACGATAATATTGAAGAGGCTGAAAAATGGCTCGATATGACTTATGAAAGCGGTGCCCGTTCAATCGTTATAGACATTGAACACGAATGGTTTAAACTTCAAAGAGAAAAATGTGCATTCCCTCAGCACGGACGTGACGTAATCGCATTTATCCATGAACGTGCGGCAGAGTTGGGCTTGCAGGTAACGTTATATAATTCTGCAAGATATTTTGTCAATAATGAACAGGATTTCCCGAATTACGACTTCATTCCCTATGAATATCCGTCATTGGGCAAATATGATTAGTGCGGATTTTTTCAATGAGATTTAAAAGTTGTAACTGGATAACTCACGGAATAACTTTTGAAACTACCCACATGGAAATGTGTTGTATGAGATCGCATGCGGGCGGTGGCAATCTTTTTGTCAAAAATCCTTACAACGGCGAACTTTTGGATTGGGATAAGTTTTTTGAGTTAAAGAAAAAATTTATAGACGAAAACAAACAAGGCAAAGTTAACCCCAAATGTAAGGGCTGTTTTTATTTGCATGAGGACGAATGGTCGGAAGATGAAAATTATATCAATTTTATACACTTTAACCATTGGACTCACTGCAATTGCGGCTGTATATACTGTTTTACGGATTATGACAAGGAAAACTGCAATAAAAACAGATATTATAATGTTTTGCCCGTGATAAAGGATATGTTTGAGAAAAATCTGTTTAAGACGGGCGGATATATTAATTTTGCGGGCGGAGAGCCGACTATTCTTGAAGAATTTGATGAATTGCTTGATTTTTTTGTGGAAAAACAGGTTCCTGAGGTAATAATTCACTCTTCAGGCATAAAATATTCTGATGCAATCGAAAGAGGAATTAAGGCGGGCGTCGTGTCTGTCGTTGTTTCTGTTGATTCAGGGTCGAGGGAAGTTTATCGAAAAATAAAAAATATCGATACTTATGACAAAGTTATTGAAAATTTGAGGAAATACGCATCTTTTCAAAATTCCGAAAAACCGCTTGTCACATCGAAATACATTATGATGCCAAAAATTAATGATAATATCGATGAGGCAACAAAATGGCTCGAAACATGCGAAAAAATCGGACTCAAGTCTGTTGCGGTCGAGTTTGAGTATGAATGGTTTAATTTGCAGAGAAAACATAAGGCTTTTCCGAAACATGCAAGAGAGGTTTTTGATTTTATCCGCAAACGTGCCGATGAACTGGGAATGAATCTTATTTTTTATAATTCCGCACTCCATTTTGTGAATAATGAAAAGGATTTTCCGAAGTTCGACTTTTACCCGTTCCGCTATCCGTCATTAAAAAATTGTTAGATTTATTTTGATATGGTATGATTTTTTTATGAAAAAATTTGTATTCGTATTGTTTTTTGTCATAACGTTTTTATTTGTTTTTTTTCTGTCGGATTTTTACGTTTTCAGACAAGAAGCGATTGAATATATTAACGCAGGGAACAGTTATATTGTTAAAAAATATGTGCAATTCATTACGAGAGATACCTCACCTGAGGAGTACAGGAAGAATATAATTTTTCCTCCTAGCGACTGTATAAATCCTGTTCAGCATAGAGAAAGCAAAGAGGAACCTGTTCTTTTGTTCGGTGGTTCGTTTACGTTTGGACATCAAATTCCAAAAGAAAAAACTCTTCACAGAGTTTTGGCAAAATATTGCTCAAGACCGATATATGACAGATCATATTCGGGATATAGCGTTAATCAGATGCTTTATCAATTGCAAGATGAAGCTTTTTACAAAATCGTTCCCGAGCCGGAATACATTATTTATACCTACATTCCTGACCATATAAGACGTCTGTATCAGCCTTGTATGTTTTCAATTTCGCAGTATTACGGGGCTCATTATTCAATGAAAAAGGATAAAAACGGGAATTATTATTTGAAACACAGAAAATATCCTCTGTTTTACGATAGATTTAATTTTGTAGCCCGAATTATTGATATCAAACCATTTGACATTGCTAACGACTATTCAAGATTGTTTTTGAAACAACATTTTATTGAGGCAAAAAAAGCGGTTGATAAACATTGGCAAAACGTGAAATTTATAATATTGGTGTATTATGATGACGATACGTTCTATTTTGAGCAAATACAAGAGGATTTGGAAAAAATCGGATACATTGTTATCGAAAGAAATGACTTGGTTCCGTTTAAGGATAAAGATATTCGATATTCTTTAAATGAAAATGACGGACACCCAAATGATAAAGCGTGGGACGCTATTGTTCCTAAATTAATCGAATATTTGAAAAAGAATTACGGTTATACATTATAATCAGGGTAATTTGTGATTTTTTATCAAAATTTGTGGTATGATTTTTAATACAAAGTTTTTTGGTTTTTGTTATGGAAAAGTTTAAAAAATACTTTTTTGAAATTTGCACAATTGCAGCACCGATTATTGTCGGAAATTTAGGACATACTTTGACTGGGGCGGTTGATGTTTTTGTTGCGGCAAAATATTCCGTTGACGCTTTGGCTGCAATTGCAATTGCAAACTCGATATTTTTTACTGTTTCTTTCCTCGGAATTGGCTTTTTGATTGCAATTTCGATTGTTTTATCAAACAACCGAGGGGCAAAAATGCACACGAAAAAGTATTTTTCATCAGGGGTAATTTTGTCGCAGGTTTTGGCATTTATTACGTGGATACTTTTGGTAGGAATAACTTATTTTATACCGCATTTCGGCTTTCAAGAAGAACTTGTTAAAGATATTCAAATTTATATGTACGTAACATCTTTCTCGGTCTTTGGAATGTACTTGTTTCAAGGGATTAAGGAGTTTTTGCTTGCCCATGAAATTGTAAATTTCCCGAACTATCTGCTTATTGCATCGGTTTTGTTAAATTTGATTTTGAATTGGATTTTCGTTTTCGGCTGGGGAATTATTCCCGCAATGGGCGTTTTGGGTCTATCAGTTGCTACGTTAATTGTCAGAATGGTTATCGGACTTGCAATGGTGCTTTATACGTGGAATATCATTAAAAAATCAAGCCACAGCAAACAGGTTTATGACAAAGAATATGTTAAGAGTTTGATGAAAGTTGGATTTCCGATAGGGGTCGGATTTTTGGTCGAATTTTTAGGCTTTAATATTGTCACAATGGCACTCGGCCGACAATCGGCACTTCTTGCGGCGGCTCATAATATCTTGATTACGCTTGTTGACGCTGCGTTTATGATTCCTCTTGCAATTTCTTCTGCTATTGCAATCAAGGTAGGATTTTTCAACGGAGCGAGAAATTTCAATGAAATTAAAAATTTCTCAAGAGTCGGAATTTTCATGTGCTTTGCTTTTATGCTTGTAATGTCCGTGCTTTTTGCGATTATGCCCGATACATTTATAGGAATATTTACTCACGACAAAGAACTTTATAACGTAGCATTGCCTGTTGTTTCACTGTTTGTATTTTATGAAATTGTCGATGGATTGCAAATCGCCCTTGGTGGTGTGTTAAAAGGCTTAAAAATGACAAAACAGGTTACGGTATCAGTATTTTCGGGATATTGGTTTTTCGGTTTGCCGATTGGTTTTTATCTTGCTTATGCACATTCAATCCCGCTTGAAGGTTTTTGGATTGGGCTTTTGGTTGCGGCAACAATGATTTTTGTCATAGAATTGATTTTTGTTTTAAGACGAATGAGTGTTTTGAAAAAAGAATATTCATAACGGTTTTGAACTAAAATTTTTGATGTGATATAATTTTTTTGAAAAGAGGATTTATGACATTAATAGAACGAATACACGATGCAGCAAGGGTTTTGAACGGTAACATAAGAGTTACGGATTTAATTCAGGCTCCTAACATTGCGCCGAATGCAAATATTTATTTAAAATGCGAAAACTTGCAAGTTACAGGCTCTTTCAAGATTAGAGGTGCTTTTTATAAAATCTCACAACTTTCTCAAGAAGAGCGTGAAAAGGGCGTAGTTGCTTGCTCGGCAGGAAATCATGCACAGGGCGTTGCAGTTTCTGCACAAAAAAATAACATTAAATCGACAATTTTTATTCCGAGCATTGCTCCGTTGTCAAAAATCGAAGCGACAAAGAGTTACGGTGCGGAAGTTAAGTTGATTGACGGCGTTTACGATGATGCTTACGAGGCGGCCGTTAAGTACTATAAAGAAACAGGTGCGGTATTTGTTCACCCGTTTGATGATGAATTGGTTATTGCAGGTCAGGGAACGATTGGGCTTGAACTTTTAAGACAACTTCCCGAACTTGATGCGGTCATTGTTCCGATTGGTGGCGGCGGCTTGATTTCAGGTGTTGCGGCTTGTATTAAAAATATTAACCCGAGATGTAAAGTTTACGGCGTTCAGGCACAAGGTGCTCCGAGTATGGTTAATGCAATGGAATTGCACGAATTGCATACTTTGGATAAAGTTTCGACGGTTGCTGACGGTATTGCGGTTAAAACCCCAGGAAGTTTGACATTTGACCTTTGCGAAAAATATGTTGATGATATCGTAACAGTTTCTGAAGACGAAATTGCGACGGCAATTTTGACGTTAATTGAACAACAAAAACTTATTTCTGAGGGGGCAGGTGCTGTTTCTGTTGCGGCGGCAATGTTTAATAAATTACCGATTGCAAATCAAAATATCGCTTGCGTTGTATCAGGCGGTAACATCGATGTTACAATCCTTTCAAGGGTCATTAACAGAGGTCTTATGACATCAGGAAGATTGTCTGAACTCACAATTGAACTTTTGGATAAACCAGGTCAGTTGAAAGAAGTTGCAACAACAATTGCTGATTTAGGGGCAAATGTTGTTCGAGTTCACCACAACCCAGGAGGCAAAAATACCGATATCAACGGCTGCTACCTCAAGGTTTCAATGGAAACAAGAAATCACGAGCATCTTGCAGAAATTAAAAAGGCACTTGAAAACAAAGGTTATAACATTATAAAAGGATAAATTATGGAAATTATTTCGACAAATAACGCTCCGCAAGCGGTCGGACCGTATTCACAGGCGATTGTTGTTAACGGCACATTGTATGCTTCGGGACAAATTGCGATTGACCCTGAAACTCAAAAAATGGTTGAGGGCGACATTGTTGCTCAAACAGAGAGAATTTGCAAAAACGTTGAAGCGGTTTTGTCAGCGGCAGGGTTAGGTTTTGAAAATGTTGTCAAAACGACTTGTTTCTTGGCTGATATGGCTGATTTTGTGACATTTAACGGAATATATGAAAAATATTTCGTTTCAAAGCCCGCTCGTTCTTGCGTTGCAGCAAAACAACTTCCGAAAAATGCACTCGCTGAAATTGAAGTTATTGCTGTAAAATAGACTGAATTTTTTTAAATTAACTCCGATTTGCAATATGCAGTCGGAGTTTTTTTACAATTTTAATATTTTTGCAATTTTGGGGGTAATTTCGTCCCAATATTTTTCATTCGGGTGAGAATCATCGGGGGTAACCCACCATTTTGAGTTTGTCAAATCAATGTCCGAAATATCCGCCTGATTGATGATGATAAAGCCGTCGTCTTTCAATCTTTGCAAGAGTTCAGGGTGCCCCGTTGTGTCACCTTTGTAGATGTCAAAACAATATATTACAAATTTTGCATTCGGGTAACGTTTTTTTGCCTGTTCTTTTGATTTATGGAATGTCAGGAAGATGAAATCCTCAAAAAATCGGGTTTTGCCTTGTTTAGCGTGCAATCTGTTTACATTCATTTCTTCCAATATTCTGACTAAATAAAGCCCATTAAGATATCTTGGCAAAAATGGCTTACGCTCAATCATATTGCCGTTTTTATCCAATCTTCGAGGATAATATCTGAGATAGAAATGGTTATCAAAAACCTGAAAATTATATTGGATTAATCTGACAGAGTGCAAAAAGTAAGAGAAGCCACAGATAATATATTCGGGCTGAGGAATTGTGTCAGGCAAATAATCTTCAGACGAAAGTTGTTTATACATGTGCTGAATGCCTGTTCCCGACAATGCCCGATTATAGACGGGTCTTTTTGTTAAATGAGATAATTTGTATGAAAAAGTTTGAGTGTCATTAAGCAAAAAGCCATACATATACGAGCAACCGAAGATTAATACGGGCTTTTTGGTATAATTCAGACCGACAGGTTTTCTCAAATCCGTTTGGAGTAAATCGTAGAACACTTTATCTGCTTTTGCCAAGTCGATATTGTATTTCAATCTTCCATTTGTATAACCGTAATAATCGCAGGCTTTTTTATATGCAATACATTCAAATATTGCAAGCAATACCACTAAAAATAATATATTAAATAACAGTGTTTTTGGAAACCATTTCATATTTTTATTATAAATCAAATTCTTATATTCAACACAAAAATTGACAAGTGTCGGATAATTTTGGTTGTAAATTTTGATAAATTATTCACGAAAGGAGAAAAATATGGAAAATTACGTATGCACGGCTTGCGGTTGGAAATATATTCCTGCCGAAAACGATAATGTAAAATTTGAAGATTTGCCTGATGATTTTGAATGTCCCGTTTGCGGAGTCGGCAAAGATATGTTCGTTAAGCAATAACAAAAATGCCCGATAAACTCGGGCATTAATTTTATAAATTAAGTTTTTTTGCTAATTTTGGCGTTATATCATTCCAATAATTTTCATTCGGGTGCGGGTCATTTTCGCTGATTTTATACTTAATATCCTGTAAATTTACGTTGGAAAGTTCTGTTTGCTTAACTATTATAAATCCGTCATTTTCTAATCTTTTCAACAGTTGTAAGTGATCTTCAATATCTTTTTCACAAGCATCAAAGCAATAAATGACAAATTTAACATTCGGATAATGTTTCAATGCTTTTTCTTTTGCTTTATGAAATGTCAGGAAAACAAAGTCTTCAAACATTGGAATGTACGGGTCTGTGTTAATCTTTTTAACGTGTATTTCTTCAAGATATCTTACTATGTATAATCCGTTCAAATACTTCGGTAAAATAGGTTTTTTCTCAATCAAATCGCCGTTTTTGTCTAATTTATCAGGATAATATCTAAGGTACAACTCGTTGTCAAACAATTGAAAAATATACTGATAAAGCCTTACTGCCTGCAAATTATAGGAAAAACCGTAAATGATATATTCGGGGACAACATTTACTTCATTAAAAAACAAAGGTGAATTAAGTTGCCAATACATGTGTTGGATACCTTTACCTGGTAAAGCACGGTTATAAACAGGTCTTTTTGTCAAATGAGAAAGTTTATATGCAAAAGTTTGATTGTCTTCTAACGCCTGACCGTAAGTGTATGAACAACCGAACAAAAATATCGGTTTTTTGTGATATTCAAGTCCAATCGGCTTCCTAATTACAAATCTAAAGTCCTTATTCATAGTATCTTCAACAGAATCTAATTTAAGGTTATATTTTAATTTATTTGAGTCAAGATTATATGTTGAATTAAAATTTTCAAAATTATTTACTGCCGCCCTGAATAAAATAAATTCTATTACACAGAGTAACAATGTAAGAATGGCAAAATTAATTACGACTATTTTTAAAAATTTTTTCATACTAATATTTTAATTTAAAAAACGGTTTATTACAAATATTGTTACTAATTTAAGATTTTACAATATTAAAAATTATTTTTTGACATTCTGTGATAAATAAACTATCATAACTTTGTAGATATAAAGAGGATTTAAAATGGACAATGTCGAAAACATCGTTTCTTTAGAAGAATATTCAGTCACTTACAAACCGGGGATATATTTTTTAGGTGACCCGTGTTATGTAATTCAGGGAACAGAATTATGGGACAAGGCTTGCGAAGATTCAGGCGAATTTCGTGCTTTCAATGAATTTGCAATCGCTCCTACAATGTACGGTGACGGCGTTTATTATGACAAATATTCAGGTAAAGAATTTGGCGTTGATTCTGCAAGTTTAGGTATTGTTAATTTGAAATATTATCATCAAAACGAAAATGTTGCCTATCCGCTCGAAGAATTGGGGGCAGTAATTGAAGTTAATGATTATATTAAATTTACCTATGACCCCGATGAATACAGTTTTGCTTTTGAAATCGACGGTGCGGCGGTATTTATTCCGACAAATGATGAGGACGACGAGGACGAAGTCGATAACTCGGATAACGAAGAATAACTCGAAGGTGCGTTAAATCGCACCTTTTTTTCATGACCATAATTATTAGTCAACGTCGATAGGTTCTCTTAAAATCGCCTTGATAGCATCTTTCGCCGTTTGATTGAGTTGCGGGTTAATGTATTGAGCATTTGCAATTTGTCGCAAAATATCGATTGTACGCTTGAATACACGAACAACGTCCCCTTCTGACGATTGTGTCATGCCCGTCAATTCTTCCCACGACAAGCCTTCGACCCACATTTCGATGAGGGGTGAATAGTAAGAATTTATATACATTTCGGTGTCAATGTCGTAATCACGCTGAACAACGGCAATTTTCTTTCTGACGTTTTTGAGTTGGTTCAATGCCTTTCTCGTCGGGTGCGAAAGCGGTTGCGACGGGAAAACATCTCCTCGCAAATCTTCCGTAATAACGGAACAAACAACTGCTGAAAGTTGTGCAGGAGTAAGGTCATCAAGTATTCCGCTCAAAAGCATTTCAGCAATATAAAGTTCGTTTTCTGCACGAATTGTCGAGCAGAGCAAGCCTTTTTCCGTCGGAAAATCATTTTCCAAATAACCTAACTTTGACAAAACTGCACGGTGATTTTTGAACTTATTCCAATAAATATCCTTCTCATTTGCGATATTTTTCGTCAACTGTTCGGCTTTTTTCTCGTAACGTTGAAGAACATCGATATCTTTCATGTGCTTTTTGTAAGTTCTGCAAATGTCGCAATGGTAAGATTTCATCTTAGCGAGCAAAGATTTTGTCTTATCCAAAAATTCCGTAACCTCGGGAGCGTCTTTTTGTCCACGTTGTTTTGCTTGTTTTATCAATGTTTTTGACAATTTCCTATGAACGACATACATTTCTCTCGTTTTGTTATACTCGAGCAAATCTTTGTTCGTGAGTTTGTACGGGCAAACAAATTCGTTCAATTTTTCAATAGTTTTGTCCGTTTTTTCAAGTTGAGTGTACAAAGGTTTCAATCGGTCTGATGAAGAATAGTAGCCGAAACTCTTTAAAATCAACTCTTTTGCTTCGTCCATAGAGAATTTTTGGAGCAAATTTAAAACCATTGAATATTTTGGTGAAAAACGACTTTCCAAAGGATTTGCATCAGAAAGGACGAGTTCTGCAACTTCTTCAGGAGATTGGAATTGCGTGCCGATTACAGTGACGTAGCCGACCTTGTCCATTCCTCGACGACCTGCACGGCCTGACATTTGCAAAAATTCATTCGCAGTCAACATTCTATGTCCGTTGTCAGTTCTTTTGCTTATGGCTGAAATTACAGTCGAACGAGCGGGCATGTTTATTCCCGCAGCGAGCGTTTCAGTTGCAAAAACAACCTTAATCAATCCCTTTTGGAACAATCTTTCAACCAAAACTTTCCACCCTGGTAGAAGTCCTGCGTGGTGCGATGCAACACCGTGATAAATATAATCAAGGTGCTTATTATGCTCCAGATAAGGGTTTTCCTTTAAATATTCATCAACGATTTTTTGAATTTCTTTCGCTTCTTCCTTTGTAATCAAGTCAAGATAGCAGCATTTTTCCATCTGCTCGTCGCATTTTTTTCTCGAAAACGTAAAATAAATCGCAGGGAGCATATCTTTTTTGTGCAAAACAGTAATGACATCTTTCGCCGTGTTGCGTTGTTTTGCTTTTGCTCTTGAGTTTTTATCCCGTCTTTCGGGGCGGATTTTACTGTTCAATTTACCGTCAGGAGTCAATAACGGTAACAAATCAAACGGTTTTGAGGAATCATAATAATAAAATCTCAAAGGAACGGGTCTGAAATCCGTTATGACGCATTTAGTTTCCGAGTGAACAGTGTTTATCCAATCGCAGAGTTGTTGAGCGTTCGCAACGGTTGCAGAAAGTGCAATGATTTGAATATCCGTCGGGCAGTAAATAATGCTCTCTTCCCAAACAGTGCCTCGTTCTTCGTCATTCATATAGTGAACTTCATCAAGAACGGCATATTTAACGCCCTGCAAATTTTTCGCAAGTTCGCCAAGATTTGTGCCGTATAGCATATTTCTGAAAACTTCCGTTGTCATAACGACAATTTGTGCATCACGGTTAATTGATGTATCGCCTGTCAACAAACCGACTTTGTCCTCACCGTATTTTCTGCCGAAATCAGAAAACTTTTGATTAGACAAGGCTTTCAAAGGGGTTGTGTAAATAACTTTTGTGCCGTCCTCTAACGCTCTATGAATTGCGTGTTCAGCAATACAAGTTTTTCCTGCACCTGTTGGTGCACAAACGACGACACTTTTGCCCTCGTCTATGTATTTTACCGCCTCTTTTTGAAAGTCGTCTAATTCAAAGTCAAATTTATACACTATATTTCTTCTTCCGCCATTATGTCCATCAAGTGGTTCAAGTGCTTCATCGTTTGCTTAAATTGTTCGATAGTAAGGCTTTGTGCACCATCTGATGATGCTCTGTCAGGGTCGTGGTGAACTTCCATCATAACACCGTTTGCACCGACTACCAAACCTGCTTTTGCAAGCGGTTCAACAAGATATCTTCTGCCTGTGCCGTGGCTCGGGTCAATAATAATCGGTAAGTGAGAATATTTCTTGATTACGGGGATTGCCGCAACATCAAGAGTATTTCTCGTGTAAGTGTTGTCAAAACCTTTAACACCACGTTCGCAAAGGATTACTTTCGGGTTTCCTGTTGCCAAAATGTGTTCTGCTGCAAGCAAAAATTCTCTAATTGTAGCAGCAGGGCCGTTTTTAAGCATAATTGGTTTACCTGTTTGACCGGCAGCCTTCAAAAGTTTGAAGTTTTGCATATTTCTCGCACCGATTTGAAGAATATCTGCATATTCGCAAATCAACGGCAAATCCAAAGTATCCATAACTTCCGTTACAACAAGCATGCCCGTTTTTTCAGAAGCAATCTTCAAATATTTCAAGCCTTGTTCTTCATAACCTTGGAAATCGTAAGGTGAAGTTCTCGGCTTAAAAGCACCGCCACGAAGGAAGTTGCAGCCGCATTCTTTCGCAGCATCGGCAACTCTTAAAAGACCATCGATGTCTTTTTCAACACAGCAGGGACCGACCATCATTTGCGGTCTGTTTTTGCCGCCCAATTTTACTCCGTTATGAAATTCGATAACGGTATCTTCACTTTGCCCTTCTCTTGATGCCAATTTATAAGGCTCAGAGATTAATTTAACCTCACGAACGCCTTCGTATGAGGCAACCGCTTGAGGTTGAAATAACTTTCTGTCACCGATTGCGGCGATTACAGTCATGATATCGCCACGGTTCAATACTGCTCTGAATTCGTGACTTTCAAGATAATGTACGACCGCCTGTATTTGTTCTTCAGTAGCCTTAGGCTCCATTACTATAATCATAATTCCATGTCCTTATTTTACTTTTGTCAAAATTTATTTAAACGGCATTTGCGGAAAATTTGGCATATTGGGCATTTTCGGCATTTTTAATTTGCCCTTTTTAGCCTTTTCTTGCAAGCCCGAAAGACCTTTCATCATTTTTCTCATTTGCTCAAATTGTGAAATGATAAGATTAACTTCGTGTATCGGCAAGCCTGAACCAGCAGCCAATCTGCGTTTTCTTGACGTGTTGATAATTTCAGGATTATCTCTTTCTTCTGGAGTCATCGAATTGATGAAAGTTTCAACTTTTTTAAGTTGTTTTTCACCCTCTTGTGCAATAGTTTCACGGTTTTCCTTGTTCAATCCGGGGATAGGAAGCATACCCAAAAGATTTTCGATTGAGCCGAACATTTTCATTTGTTTTTGAATTTTCAAAAAGTCGTTGAAAGTAAATTCAGCCTTTTTCATTTTAACTTCAAATTCTTTGGCTTGTTTTTCGTCAAAAACTTCTTGTGCTTTTTCAACGAGAGAAACAATATCGCCCATTCCCAAAATTCTGTCGGCAAGTCTTGAGGGGTGGAATTCTTCGAGCGGTTCGATTTTTTCACCTTTACCCAAAAATTTAATCGGTTTGCCGGTTTGATGAACAACACTCAATGCCGCACCACCACGGGCATCGCCGTCAGTTTTTGTTAAAATTGTACCCGTAATTTCCAATTGAGCATTAAAATCTCTTGCAACGTTAACGGCTTCCTGACCTGTCATAGCATCAATTACGAGCAATTTTTCCTGTGGATTATAAACTTTATCCAAAATCAAAAGTTCAGCCATCATTTCGGTATCAATTTGCAAACGACCAGCCGTATCAATCAAAACTGGGTTATAACTTTCGTTATTTGCCTTCTCAATACCTTCTCTGACTACACGTTGAACGTCTTTGCAATCATCGATTGTGAAAACGTCAACTCCGATTTGTTGACCTAAAGTTTTCAACTGAGTAATTGCTGCCGGACGATAGACGTCTGCCGCAATCATCAAAGGCTTTCTGCCGTCTTTTTTGAATTTCATGGCAAGTTTTGCACAAGAAGTTGTTTTACCTGAACCTTGCAAACCAAGCATCATAATCAAGGACGGGTGACCGCTCAAATCAATCGGGTGATCTTCCTTGCCCAAAAGTTCAGTCAATTCGTCGTGAACGATTTTGACAAGTTGTTGGCTCGGGTTAACGCCCTCGGTAACTTTTTCACCTTCTGCACGTTCTCTTACCTTTGAGATAAAAGATTTTACAACAGTCAGGTTGACGTCAGCCTCAAGCAAGGCACGACGGACTTCTCTCAATGCGTCCTGCATATTATCTTCGGTCAACTTGTCATTGCCCGAAGTTTTTCTGATAATTTCCGTTAAACGTTCCGATAAATTGTCAAACATAATTAATTTTTCTTTCCGAAATCAGCACTTGTAATAACTCTGTCGATTAAGCCGTATTCGCACGCTTGTTGAGCGGACATATAGTTGTCACGTTCTGTATCGGCCTTAATCTTTTCTATTGTTTGTCCTGTGTGTTTTGACAAAAGTTCATTCAAAGTCGAACGAATGCGGAGAATTTCTTTTGCTTCGATTTCGATATCAGAAGCCTGACCTTTTGCACCGCCTAAAGGTTGGTGAATCATAATTCTTGCACTCGGAAGAGCAAGTCTTTTACCCGGAGTGCCGGCTGAGAGCAAAAATGCACCCATACTTGCCGCTTCGCCTATACAAATTGTGCTAACGTCTGCTCTGATGTGGTTCATTGTGTCAAAAATTGCAAAACCTGACGTGATAACGCCTCCGGGGGAGTTGATATAGAGCATAATATCCTTTTCAGGATTTTCGCTATCCAAGAGCAAAAGTTGTGCTACGATTGAGTTCGCCAAATCGTCGTCAATTTCTTCGCCCAAGAAAATAATTCTTTCTCTTAACAATCTTGAAAAAATATCAAACGAACGTTCGCCTCTTGAAGAGGATTCAATAACGGTCGGCATGTATGAAAGTATTTTTGAGTAATCCATTTTATTTCCCTTTGAAAATATTTACTTTATAATTATACTAAAATCGTACCACAAGAATAATTTTTATACTAATTTTTAACGATAAAAGGGAACAATGATAGATTTCGATAAACCGGTTTGGAATGACAGAGAATCATTATTTATCAATAAACCCGAAGTTTCAGGGATTTACGAAGGTCAAAGCACGACTTATCAGTATGCTTTGCCCAATTCTGATTATCCGATTTTGAGAATGCCTTATAACATTTATGACAAACAAGGCGATGTCCTTGAGCATGGAATGTATATGCTCATGCTTGATGCAAACAGAAAATATTTGATGTTTGTACAAAGCGGAATGGTTAAGGCACGAGTTCCCGTTTTAAAATATTCAGAAAAAATGGTGGACGAAGAAGCCCGTCAAGAGCGTGAAGATATTTACGAAAACTACAAAAAATATATGCAGCGTGGGCGTCAAAGAAAGGCAAAGACTTATTTAAAAGAACTCGAAATTTACGATAAACGCTTGCAGGCACAGATGAAAGCGTCAATTACGGAAGATGAAACGAGCGGATTTTACGTCGTTCAATACGAAACGTTTACACAAAAAGCCACAGCAATAATTCCGATTTACAAGTAAACTTTTGATGTAAAAATCCGTAATAATATTCACAATTAAAAAAAATTGAGATATTATTGTTACATAAGTTTTGCAAAAGGTTTGCGAAAGGACAAATATGAAATCTTCTAAAAATCAATATTCTATTAAATCTTGCCCCACTGATGATGCTGAACAATTAGAATTGCTCTTAAATTCAATGTCTGAGGACGGCTGGGATTTATATACTATGCACGAAGTCGAAAGTGAGGACGAAGGTTACGAATACAGTTGTATTTTCGTAAAAGAAGTTTCTCCTGAAGATATGTTTAAGGAAGATTTTTCGGACTATTTCGGATTTAAAACGAAAATGGAAAGAATTATGTCCCCGAAGCAAGAACCGCTTGACTTATGCCTCGATATCCAAAAGAAAATCAAGGAAAAAAGAGAAAAAATTTCAAGAATTAAATCTCTTCTCGATTCGACCTCTGAAGATAGCCGTAATCAACTCAACGACGAGATTTCGGTCAATATTGACGAACTTGAAAAATTAAAGAAAAAATTATACAACTGTTTGTTACCTGACATTATGTATAACAAATTGGGCGAAAACAAACTCACAATTGCACTTTCAGAAGAATTGACTGAACTTGTTAACCCAGATGTCGAAGTTAATTTGCTCTCGAAAATTGTTCAAGTAAGACAAAATCTCACGGACGAATTGGGCTACGTAATCCCCGAAGTTCGCCCTGTGAACGGCGATTGCCTCCAAGCAAATGAATTTGTTATTAACGTTCGTGGCACGCAGGCAATCAAGTCATGCTGCTACGTCGGCTACTCAATGTATTTCAAGGACGAATTGAACTTAGCAAAACTTCCAAAAAATACTATCAAAGATGTTGACCCTGTGACTGGCAAAAAAATTGTTTGGATTCAACAGGACAAAACAGACGATTTCTGGCAAAAAGGTTTAGACGCAAATGATTACATTGCAAGACTTTTGGACTATGTCGCTGTAAAATATGTTGATGAAATTTTAGATTATTCCGATATGAACAAATACATCGAAATCGTTGCACTTAGCAACCTTTTCTTACTCGAAAACATCATTCCCGATTTCGTTTCAATAGGCGAATTGAAATATTTGTTCACAAGTTTAATCAAAGAAAGAGTTTCAGTAAAAGATGTTGTTTATGTTTTTGAAAAAATTAATGACCTTTCAACTGACCCGACGAAAGATGACTTGTTGTGCGGATTGAGAAGATATTTAGCAAGAAACATCTCTGCATCTCTCGTTGCTGACAACGGCACAATCAACCTCGTTGAATTAAGTGAAAAATCGTTGAAATCTTTGACAGGTGAAAAGGACGAAAACAGCGTCGTTAAAATCGAAAGCACCAAGATTGAAAAAATCTTGAAGAAAATAAACACAGTTTTGGAGGAAAAAAATCTTAAAATGAAAGATATTGCGGTCGTTTTGCCCTCAAATATCAGACAAATCGGATTTTTGGTTCTTTCAAAATTCGACCCCGAGGTGAAAGTTGTTGCAAGAGAAGAAATTACAACTGACTTCCCCTCTAAAATAGTTGCAGAAATTTAATAGTGACAGTTGTCGCAAAATTGAATGATACATTAAATTTTGTTATAACTATTTCACAAATTAAAAAGTTATGCTAAAATTAAAAAGTTATTGAATGAAACAAATGGGATAAAAATTATATGACTGATGAAAATAAACCTCAACAAGGCTCGATTATGGTACCGCTCGACGATTTGGATACAGTGAGCGAAAAAGATTCAAATACAGTTGATGAACTCGCAATGGAATTGGCGGCAATTCACCAATCAGCGAAAAAAGTAGCAATTATCGGTAGCCGTAACCTTCCGATTACGCACCAACAACTTATTGAGGTTTTGGCTTTTGCATTGGTCAAACAAGGTAACACAATCATCACATCAGGTGGTTCAAGTGGAACAAACGCTGCTGCAATCCGTGGTGCAATGTCTGCTGACCCGCAAAAATTGAGAGTTATTCTCCCTCAAACTATCGGTCAACAACCGTCAGATGTTCAAGATCAATTAATTGGTGTTCACAATATCATCGAACACCCTGACAGAGCAATGATGACGCTTGCTGATGCCAGCAGAATTTGTAACAGAGAAATAATCGATGAATGTCAACAGTTGATTTGTTTCCTCTCTCATACATCAACAACTTTGCACAATGCAACGCAATATGCTGAAGATATGCACAAAGTTGTAACCTCATTCTACCTTGATTAATAAAGTTTAAATTATTGAAGCACCTGAGTTTCGGGTGCTTTTTTTGTTGCCAAAATATGCTTTGCAACCGCTTCCCCCATAGAAAAACAATTCATCTGCGTGCGAACTGCCGCTTGTGCCTTAAATTCAGCACTCAAACAGCGTCCAACCACGAACAAATTGTCATATTTCTCTGAAATCAACGCCTCGAGTGGTAAATACCAAACATGTTTCGTAAACGTCAACTCACCCTGACCCTTTTTATCAGAGTGAACATCAATCGGGTAATCAGACGCAAGTGCAATGTTTTCGGGCTTTTCCCCCGTTGAAATATCATGTACGGTAAAGACTTTTTTCCCTTTAACTCGTCTGCTTTCTCGAACTCCTAGCATGTCGGAAATGTTAGAAACATAGGCGTTTTCAAAGCCTTTGAGGTATTTTCGGCAAAAATCCGCAATTCTGTTAATCCGTTTTCGACCCTCAATAAGCAACTCAGAAAGGGCGTATATCGGCTCAGCAGATGCTTTCTTGCCTTCTTTGGGAAGTAATTTTGGACAGTTAAATGCTACGCAACCGTCCGCATAAGGCACTGAAAATATCTGAAAATACGCACTGTCAGAGGGTTTAAGTACTCCGTCAGTAACCGCTTGTTCAAATATTGGTGCAAGTGCCCAGTTACCACTCTTATCCCACGTGCATGCCGTTGAAAAATGGACTTGTCCGTCAACTTCGCACGCCGTCGTTACGTTTCTGTTTTTGTCAAAATTCATAATCCAATCTGAAAATTTTTTATTATCAACATTCGACATCATAAATCTCAACGAAAGCGATTGTTTTTCCTCGATATCTTTTAAAAATCCTAAATTTAATTTTTCAAAAATTTTTCCGTTTCCTGTTCCGTCTACAAGATAGTTCGTTTCGATATGTAATGATAATACTTCCGAGCTTGCATTCAAGAAAAATTTATTATTTTTTTCTTCTACATGAAAAATTTCTGTGTTAAATAAGACTTTGCAGCCAACTGATGATAGTATTTCGTCAAAAACCGATTTCATAAGTTCAGGATTAAACCAGCCTGAATTACCGTCCTCGTATGTAACACAGGCATTTTGAGATTTTGCTACAGAGATTAACTCGTTATAAAATTCAACGTTTATGCCGAGAGAATTCAGTTTCATAACAGGAATTACGAGTCCGGAAGTTATCAAGCCGCCAAGGTGAATATTCTTCTCGATTAATAAAGTTTTTAATCCATTTTTAGCGGCATTCCAAGCACAAGCAATTCCGCCCGCTCCGCCGCCAACAACTACAACGTCAAATTTTTCCATAAATCCTCTTATATTCGCTCGCACTCATTATATCACACTTTGAAACCTCTTCCTCTCGGTTTTTTAAAATTGTCGCTGAATCATCAGACAAATTCTTATCACGATAAGCAATTCCAGCCTTCGTGTTCATAAGTCCGTAATCGTAATCGGTCAATTCGTGTTGAATTTTTGATTTGTCTAAACTTGCAACCGTGCCGAACTGAGAATTGTCCAAAATAATTTTGCCAAGATTAAACCCTAAATCGAAAAGCGTCTTTCGGACAGGTGTCGAATTTGAATATGTGGACAAAATTCCATGCTCGTCTATTTTCGATTTTAAAAGCGATAAAAATTCATAACTCCACAACAAAGGTTGCTTGTGAGGGGTAAATGCGTCTAAAAACACAAAATTATACCCAGATTTGATATTTTGAGCAGAAACTCGTCCGTCATCGAATAATATCTCAAAATAAATATTAGCCCACTCATTGGCTTTTAAACCGACTTTCATGCTATCTGATATATTTTGATAATATATATTATGTAACAACTCAAGAACGCCCTTAGAGCCCTTGCAAGTATACCCCTTATTTATATAACTTTCAAAAACAAGGCATATATCGGGGCAAAAGTAGTTTTTCTTGATATCAGGCTCTTTTCGGAAATAGTCCACAATGTACTCGATAAAATCATCGTAATTTTGCAAAAAATGAGCCAAAAGATACAAGTTTATTTCAGGTGTTTCATATCCGTCGATGATAAATGGAGATAAAAACGCAACTTCTTTTGAAATTTCGAGAGCGGTGATTTTAAGTTTGATTTTTGGATTGTTTTTTAGTGCAAAATAAATCGCCGCTTTTGTATTATAGCCGATTCCAAAACAAATATCCAAAACGTTGCCAGTATTATTTTCTTCGCAAAATTTTTCAAAGCCTGTTGAATAAATAAATTTGTCAAAACTTTCTTTTTTTGCACCTGTTACAGAGTGAAAAATATCCTTCGTTATGCCGTCATACATACCGACAGAACCGTCTTGCGTAAAATTAAAATCAATCTTCTCCATACTAAAATTTTACACATGCTAAACAAAGTTTTCACCTATTTAATTATTCTTAATTCTTGTGGCGGTGAATTTGTTTCTTTGAGAGTTTTTGAATTTTATCCTACTTCACATAAATAACGTCAAGGTGCATTTTGCACGAATTTGCCGTGGCTATTCTCTTTTGGATTATTAATTAGAGTTTTTCGAGTTCTTAAATTGATGTGAAATCTAATTTTTAACTATTTTAATAAATTGAAATCTAAAATTCTTTTGTATGTATTATCACAATGTATCTATAAGACTTATTATTTATTAAATCAAATTTTTCTATTCCAAAATACCAATTTTTTATCACAATATATCGATATGACTACGATATTATATAATGTACCGATTAGATATAATAAGATAACACCCCAAATAACTTATC
>SAMEA104315428__coassemble_837_pt1 | contig 35893 bp, 32 predicted proteins | sample SAMEA104315428__metabat2_low_PE_039 | metagenome-assembled genome bin SAMEA104315428 (sample SAMEA104315428) | gut metagenome | biome: Monkey gut; feature: monkey-associated habitat; material: faeces | place: China | collected 2013
AAGCCGAATATTCTTCTTTCTCGGGCAATTTTTTGGAATTTGTCATTCTGATTTTTATAGAATTTTCAGAAGATTTTTTCGACACCAACGCCGAAACCGCAACCTCTTTTCCCTCAAAACTGTCCGCATAACAAAACAAAACTTCTCCGCATTCTTTCAATTGCGAAAAACTTTCACAAATCAAAATCGACAATGTATTGTCCCCCGCCGAAATTGCCGTATAAGGCGAATTTATTTTGTTCAGCAAAGAAAAAACACCAATAGTGTTATTGTGAACAGAGGAAGAAAATCCCATCGGCGAAACTTCATTTTCCGATTTAAACTGCTCTGTCAATTTTGCCAATCTCTCAAACTGACCGTGTTTTGAGCCGAAAGCCAAAAACGGCGAGGATTTTTCATCGTAACATTTATACAACGCCGAAAGTGCCGCTTTGTCCAATTTTGAAAATTTCCTCGTCATCATCGACGGCAAAAACGACAAATCTACATCATTTCCGCAATAAAATTTATTTATATAAAATATCAAATCAAAAGTTTTCATGCTAAAATCAGTTTAATTAAATCGGAACAGAAATTCAATTATGACGGTTATCTGTATTACAAAATATGACGCAATCTGTAATCTCGGGGACAATATCGACGAGATTTTTGAAACTGCAATAACAGACGGAAACAAGCACCTTGAAAAAGATGACAACTTCATACAAGGAAAAACTTTTTTCTTCGGAAAAGTTAATTTAGACTTGGAAAAAATATCCGAAAAAGACTTCAACACAAGAACAAACAGGCTTTTATACACTCTTTCAAAAAGAATGTATTTAGAAAATTTCGTAAAAAAATACGGGGCCGAAAATGTCGCAATAATAATTGCCACAACAAATTCGGGAGCGGAAGAATTTTCTGAAAACGGAAACGAAAAATTATCGCAAATCGGCAACCCTGCACTGTTTATGCAAAATTTGCTCGGCACAAAAAATTATGCCGCCTCAATCTCGACCGCTTGTTCTTCAGGCATAAAAATTTTTTCAACCGCAAAAAGATTAATCCAATCAGGGTTTTGCAAAGCCGCAATCGTAGGCGGGTCAGATGCTTTAGCCCATTTGTCCGTCCACGGATTTAACTCCCTTGAAATTTTATCAAACGAAAAAACTCAACCCTTTTCAAAAAACAGAAAAGGAATCAATATCGGCGAGGGAGCGGCACTTTTCACAATCGAAAAAAATTCTTTCGGCATTGAAATTTTAGGAATCGGAGAAACCTCCGACGCCTACCACGCCTCAAAACCCGACCCCACAGGCAAACAAATCGTTAATGCCGTTAAAATAGCCTTAAAATCAGCAAACTTAACGGAAAATGACATCGACTACATAAATTTGCACGGCACAGGCACTCCCGCAAACGACGAAACTGAAGCCGCCGCAATGTTTGAATTATTCAAAAGCGAAACCCCTTGCAGTTCAACAAAATCAATCACAGGACACTGCCTCGGTGCAGCAGCCGCAATCGAAACCGCCCTTTGCTGCAAATGTTTAGAAAAAAACATCGTCTTGAAACACAACTATGACGGCGATTTTGACACAAATTTACCCAAAATAAAACTCGCCCATGAAAACACAAAAAAAGAACTGAAATATGTTATGAACAACGCTTTCGGGTTCGGAGGAACAAACGCCGTAATGATTTTGGGCAAGTCGAATTTTCCCGTCGAAAAAATGCTTCCTCACGAAGCTCCGATGATTTTAATTGACGAAGTTATTGAAGTTAATTTTGACAAAAATTACATTAAAGCAAAGGTCAAAATCAAAGATACAATGCCGTTTTTCGACAAAAAAATCAACGGAATTTCATCAATAGCGGGAATAGAATTTATGGCTCAAACTATCGGTTGCTATTCTTTCTTAAAAAGTGGCGAAAACACTCCGAAAATGGGCTTTCTACTCGGTACAAGAATATATAACAACGCCATCGAAAAATTTGAAAACGGAAAAGAATATTTCATAAAATCGAAAGAAATTTACAACGACAACAAAATTTGTGCGTTCGGGTGCCAAATTTTTGACGACAAACAAGAAGAAATTGCTTGTGCTACAATAAACGCATACCAACCCGACAACATTGAGGAAATATTAAACGCAGATGACTAAAAAAGTTTTGGTAACAGGTTCAAGCAGAGGAATAGGACGGGAAATCGCATTAACACTCGCAAAAGATGATTTTGACGTGGTTCTACATTTTTCTAAAAATTCAGAAGCGGCAAAAAATGTTCAAGAAGAAATTAAAAACCTCGGAAAGTCTTGTGACATCTTGCAATTCGACATTTCAAACAGAGAACAATGCAAAAAAGTTCTTGAGAGATATATTTCTGAAAACGGAAGTTTTTACGGGGTCGTTTTAAATGCAGGAATCAACAAGGACAACGTTTTTCCCGCAATGGAAGATTTTGAATGGGACGATGTTATCAACACAAATCTCAACGGATTTTACAATGTTTTAAAACCGATAATTATGCCGATGATTCAATCACGAGTGAAAGGCAGAATTATTACAATGACGTCGGTTTCGGGCATTACGGGCAATCGTGGTCAGACAAATTATTCCGCATCAAAAGCGGGTATTATCGGGGCAACAAAATCTCTTGCTCTTGAACTTGCAAAACGGGGAATAACAGTCAACAGCATTGCTCCGGGGGTTATTGAAACAGACATGACAAAAGATTTACCAAAAGAAGAAGTTTTAAAATTAATCCCGATGAAACGGTTTGGGAAAGCAGAGGAAGTCGCAAGTTTGGCAGCATATTTGATGAGTGAAAACGCTTCCTACATGACAGGGCAAGTCATTTCCGTCAACGGAGGTCTTTGCTGATGAAAAGAGTTGTCATAACAGGAATGTCGCTGATTTCCGTCCTCGGAAACACTCCCGATGAGGCGTTTGAAAGGCTACACACATACGAAAATTGCGTTGAATATCAACCCGAACTTGAACGATACGACAAATTAACGACAAGACTTGCCGCAAGAATAAAAAATTTCACAAAACCCGAACATTTTTCCCGAAAAATCACCCGCTCAATGGGTTCAGTTGCAATTTACGCAACCGCCTGCACGGAAGAGGCCTTAAAAGATGCAGGGCTTTTGGGTGACAAAATTATCTCATCGGGCGAAACAGGCATCAGTTACGGTTCTTCATCGGGTTCTCTCGATGCAATCATGGATTTTTACTCAATGAGTGTCAACGGGGAAGTCAAAAATCTCAACTCAGGCTCATACCTGAAAATGATGCCGCAAACCACAACAGTCAACCTTTCCGTTTATTTCAAAACAACAGGGCGTTTAATTCCGACCTCAACAGCCTGTACATCGGGTTCAATGGCAATCGGTGCGGCGTATGAGGCAATCAAAAACGGTCAGCAGACAGTTATGATTGCGGGCGGTGCGGAAGAATATCACCCGACGCAAGTAGCCGTTTTCGACACACTTTATGCAACAAGTGCCAAAAATGACACCCCGAAACTGACTCCCTCTCCTTTTGACAAAAATCGTGACGGACTTGTTATCGGAGAGGGTGCAGGAACGTTGATTTTAGAAGAATACGAACACGCAAAAGCAAGAGGGGCAAAGATTTACGCCGAAATCATAGGATATTCGACAAACACCGACGGAACACACATTACAAACCCAAATTCCGAAACGATGGCAATCGTAATGAAACAGGCACTTTCGGACGCAAAAATTTCTCCCGATAAAATAGGTTACGTCAATGCTCACGGGACGGCGACAATTCAGGGTGATATTGCCGAAACGCAAGCGACAAGAAGCGTTTTCAACCGAAAAGTTCCCATCAGCACAATAAAAAGTTACACAGGACACACCCTTGGTGCCTGCGGTGCAATTGAGGCGGTTTTGTCCGTCAAAATGCTCGAAAATAATTGGTTTTGCCCGACATTGAACTTAAACGAAGTTGATGAAAATTGCGGAGAACTTGACTATATCAAAGGTGAGGGTCGAAAAATAGACACAAACATTTTGATGACAAACAATTTCGCTTTCGGCGGAATCAACACGTCGCTGATTATAAAAAAGTTTGATGAATAAATTATCTGCTATAATACCATAAATTTTCCGGAATACTTTGATTTACAAGCCTTTTCCAATCTTCGGACTGCATTTTGTCATCGTAATTTTTGTATTCCTCAATATAATCTTTATGTGTATTTCTGTAATCTTGCAGCCCTTTTCTAAACTCGGCATTCGTTTCCTGCAAATTATTTTTCGTGATTAACTTATACATATTGGATTTTTTATTTTCAAGCATTTGCTCAAACGCCATATTTCCATAAATCAAATCTGGGTGAACAACGTCATAAAACATAATAGAATCAAACATTTTGGCGGTATTATTTTTGTTTGCAAAAGAATAATCGTAAATCGAAACGCCTTTTGAAACGATTAATTTTTTCACTTTTTCAATTCTGTCTAAGTTTTCAGGCAACAATATTCCCTCTAAATGAACATAATTTAGCGGCGGAATATAACAAATAATTTTGACATTTTTATCTTGCAAATAATCAATAATTTTGCCGATAGCCACATAATCTCTTTGGAATTTATCCTCATGAGCCAACTCGCAACACGAAACTTTTCTTGTCACAGCGACTTCGACGTTTTTATAATAATCATCTTCCACTTGCGGTTTATGTTCAAGGTTGTCGATTTTTTCTTTAAACCAACTTGTGAATTTTTCAAAACTCATCACGGTAATTTCGGCAGACAAATAATAACTTACGCATTCTTTCAACGATAATCTTTTTTTGTTGTCAAAATTCGGCAACTCGCTCACAGGATTTTCCTCAGTCAGCAAAGTCGGATACTCTAAAGGAACAAAAACTGTTTTGATCTCGGGGTGAAAGTTCATAAAAACATTCAAAATTTCATAAAACTGCTCGTAACTAACCCCGATAAGCATTATCGTTGCGACTTCCCATCTGTCATAATTCACCCAAAAACGAGAAGAAGATGAGCCGATTTGCAACTTATCATATTTGTTATCGGCAGTCATTTTAATTTTTGAATAAATCCAATCCGCTTTATTATGGGAATAAATATTGAATTTAAAAATATTTTTATAATCAAGAGCATCAAAAGTATAATTAAAAAGAATAATTGAGGTGAAAATACCACTCAAAAACAATATGAAAATAATATTATTTCTTAACAATTTTTTCATAAATCACCTCAAAATAACGGTAAATAATTTAAAGAGGGAGTTTTTCAACTCCCTGCTTTTTACAAATCAACCATATCTTCTGCTTCTTCAAGAACTCTCGGAGTCATCAGGATAACCATTTCCGACTTGTCCTTGTAAGTCTTTGTATTTCTGAAAAATACACCGAGATAAGGAATATCACCTAAAATCGGTATTTTTTGAACAGAGTTTGTATCGTTTTCAACAATCAAACCGCCCATTACCAATGTTTCACCGTTCTTAACACGGACACCGCTCAACTTCATGTTTCTTCTTTCGAGTAATGTACCCGCTTTAACTTGGTCGCCCAAATCATCGTATTCGTAAACACTGTCATAAGGTGTTGAATATTTGAGGTTTACGTCCATTGTGACATATCCGTCAGGTGAAATAAACGGTGTAACGTTAATTTTCATACCGTTATCTTTACCGATTGTATATGTTCTTGAAATAACAGGTGTTTCAGAGAACGTTGATTCAGAAACCTGCGAATCGACTTTTTCAACATAGTCTTTTGTCAAGTCAATTTCAGACTGACTTCCGTTTGTGATAATAATTGTCGGTTTTTGTAAAACTTTTGCCTTTGAAGAACTTTCAAGCCAAGTAATGGTATCCCAAAGTGCCGATTTGCCGTAAGAGCCGATTTTATATGAACCGGGCATATTTTGTTTGTTGAAGAAAATAATCGGACCCATTTCAAGTACACCACCAATAAAACTTACAGGGAAATCACCGTTTTGGAAAACCCAATCATTTTGGAATGTTCTGTCTGCATTTTCTGAAATTTCCATAACAACCATTTCAAGAAGAACTTGAGGTTGTTTTTTATCGTGAAGAACAATAAATTCGTTAATCAACTGAATTTGCTCGTTTGAACCGCCGATAACATTAATCGTACCGAGTGTCGTGTTGTAAACAACCGTAATCGGAGCAGATGTGAACGAAGCCAATCCGTTTGATGAAGATGCTGAATTTGTAATTTTGCAGGCAATTTCACCCGCACCCAAAGAAATACCTTCAGCAGCACCTGTCAATGTACCTGCCATTTTCGTTGTTCCGCTGTCGGCACCCGAACTCGGGAACAAAGAATCACAAATCAATTGAGCCATTTCTTTCGGAGTAACGTTGTTGATTTTGTATGTTGTTGTTATCGGTTTTTCGTCAATTTTTGCGATAACTTTTTTCGCCATCAAATAATCATTTTCCGTACCGAAAATCATAATTTCGTTTCTTGACGGGTCAGTAACGACGATGTCACCTGCCGAAAGTCCCGGTTTGCCTAAACCGAAAATGTTTTTGTTAAGGAAATTCGCAACCGATGCGGCATCTGAATATTTGATAGGGATTTTTCTGATACTTTTCTTCGCATAGTTACTGTTTTTCGCATTATCGAGCGTCATAACAATCAATGTTTGATTATCGACAATATAAGTCAATTTCGCCGTTTCAGTAACAAGGTTGATTGCATTGGTCAATGTCGTATCAACCAAATCCATTGTAACTTCACCAGAAACATCACCGATTGTGATAAAGTTCAAACCCGCTCTGTCAGCGAACATACGAAGAACTTGTTGAACATCTGTGTTTCTGAAAGAAATCGAAACAATCGAATTACCGTTCGGAATCGACGGATTTTGCAAACTTACGTACTCTTCGTCGTTGTTGTCAAAATTCCACGATCTTGCACTTGCCGTGAGTTCCAAATTGCCTAAAATCAGCAACCCCGCAAGCATTATCGGTAAAACTTTATTTTTTAGCATTTTTAACATTTTTTTGCCTCATTCGTAATTAATATCAGCGTCTTCTTACAGAGCCTTTGAACTTTGTTTCTAAATTTGATATTTCAATAGGATTTGTAATTTTTTCGGCATTTAACGGTTGACCGACAGATGCCCTGTAAATGTTGTCATCAGAGCGAATAACAACTTTGTTTCTCGTAATCGAAATGAATTCAAATCCGCTCAAAATATCACCGATTCTGACCAATTGGTCAACACCGTCGATATTTACAATTGCAGACGGACGTTTTGCATCATACATAATACCCGTTACTTTTGTTTCCAAAAGTTTTGTAATCATTTCATCTTCAGGTTCAAGTTCAGGAGGTTCGATAATTTCAAAATCCAAACCGTCACCCGCTTGTTTGAAACCTGATGATTGTTGTGATTTAGTACCGCCAACAGGTGCGAAAGGATTTTTTCTTCCCACATCACCGATTGACACAGTAACATTATTCACATCATTCGGCTTGTCGGCAAATGTCGGAGCACCTTCGTCAACTTCAATTTCCAAACCGCCGCCTTCAGTCGTTACATCGGGTTTAGGAGCCTCTGCTCCAACACCGAGTGCATCTTCGCCTGATTCTTCAATCGCAACTTCAGAATCAGATGTTCCGTCATCAACATCAATTGAAACTTCCCCGTCAGCACCTTCTTCGCCAATAGCGACTTCTTCATCAGTGCCGACAACACTTTCAACGTTCGTTGCAGTTGATGCTTTTTGCGTCATTTTTTTCACAACGAGAAAAATTCCACCGAACAACAAAATAATAATAAGAACAACAACAGCACCAATGATGATTTTTTTCTTCAAATCATCGCCGCTACCGCCATTATCGTCACCACCGTCTTCTTCACCCTCTTCGACGTCTTCACCATACTCGCCATCTTCGTATTCGCCGTCATCAAGTGTTCCGAAATCCGCATCTTCCCCGTAATCACTACCGTAATCGTCCGAGAAATCCTCATCGGTGTATTCTTCGATATCGTCTTCGTTATGCCATTCGTTTGGAGTGTTTAACATTCTTTATTTTTCTCGTAAGAACCCGAAAGTTCCTATTTATATATAAAATTAATTCTTCAGAAACTTAAAAACTATTCTGCATTACTATTTATAATATACCGTTTTTGCCCGTTTGAAAAATACTTAACATAAAAAAATACTCAACCTTCTGTATTTTTAGTATTTATAACTTCAATTCAAATGCTACAAATCGCTTGATGTTATTTTCGTCACCTCAAAATGTTCAATAAATACAAGCGTTTTAACCCATAAAAAAAATTTTTTTGCAAAAAATATCCCCCGAAAAATTTAAAATATTTTTTGTAAAATTTTGTAAACAATATTTACGATTTTTCAAAAAGTTTTCAATATGTTGCAAAATCTCCGAAAAGTAGCCCATAAATACGTTTTTTGGTAAAATGTGAGCAGGGAGAAACTTATGACGGCAATACAATTAAATTTAGACACACCGATAGAACTTGCGAAATCGGTACTTGATATAGAAGCGAAATCAATAACGGAATTGAAGGGCAGAATAGGCGAAAACCTTTTGTTGGCACTTGATACAATCATCAAGAGTAAGGGACGTGTTATTGTAACGGGAATGGGAAAATCAGGACATATCGGGCGAAAAATTGCCGCAACCCTCTCCTCGACAGGCACACCTGCATATTTTCTTCACCCTGCGGAAAGTACTCACGGTGATTCGGGGGTAATTACAAGACAGGACGTGGTTATTGCCCTTTCAAACAGCGGAGAAACTTCGGAATTATTAAATCTTCTCCCGTTAATAAAAAGATTTGAGGTTCCGCTGATAGCGTTTGTGGGAAAAACGACCTCAACACTTGCAAACAGAGCGGATATAGTTTTTGACGTATCGGTTGAACAAGAGGCATGCCCGTTAGGAAAAGCACCGACGGCAAGTACGACGGCAGCACTTGCGATGGGTGATGCACTTGCGATTTGTTTGTTGCAAAAAAGAGGATTTTCGGCGGAAGACTTCTTGTTATTCCACCCGTCAGGCTCTCTCGGCAAAGGTGTTTTATACACTGTCGGCGACTTGATGATAAGAGGGGAAGAATTGCCAATTGCAGATGAAAATACTAAATTTTTGGACGTTGTCAAAATTATTTCCGAGAAAAAATTGGGTTGTGTTATTTTGACGGACGAAAGTGGCAAAATGACAGGAGTTTTGACAGACGGTGACATCAGAAGAATTTTGATGAAACATTTAAAAGTTGATGAACTTATCACAAAAGATGTCATGACAAAAAATCCGAAAACCACGACAGAAAAAGCACTTGCGGTAAAAGCACTTGCTTTGATGGAAAAATATTCAATCACAAGCCTTGCGGTTTGTGACGAAGAAAAACGCCCGACGGGCATAATTCACATACACAATTTATTAAGAGCCGGAGTTGCATAATATGAAAGAAGATGAACTTAACAAAGCGGCGGCAAAAATCAAAATCGCCATTTTCGATGTTGACGGCGTAATGACAGACGGCGGGCTGATTTACGACCAAGACGGAAAAGAATATAAAGTTTTTAACGCAAAAGACGGACAAGGTCTTGTAATGCTTAAAAGAGCAGGGATTAAGACAGTTGTCATCACAGCAAAAGAATCCTATATGGTCGAAAAAAGATTTACGGACCTTGGATTTACGAGAATTTATCAGGGACAAAAAAATAAAGAATACGCACTTGACGAAGTTGTTGACGATTATGAATTAAAATTCGACGAAGTTGCTTATATGGGCGATGATTTGCCCGATTTGTGCGTACTCAGAAAAGTCGGATTGCCCTCATGCCCGAAAGATGCTGTTCCGGAAGTCATTAAAGCATCAAGATTTGTCACGAACAGATTGGGCGGACACGGTGCTGTCAGGGAACTTTGCGATTTAATTCTGAAAAACAGACCTTAATTTTGTCATAAAAAATTTTAATATAACGAGAAAGGATTTTAAATTGAAAAATCAAGATAATGAACAGTTTGAACTCGGACTTTCGACGGAAGAACTCGAAAGAAGAACGAACAAAGATGCACTTCCTTCAACAACAATGTTAAAAGTTGATGCACCAGAATTTGAAAATTTGGCCGACGGGGACAAAGAAGCCCTCAAGCACCTTGTAAAAGCGGGAAAAATTTTGGAAGAAGTTCATTTACAATTGGACAATCCAAAAAACATTCCGTTCAGAGAATTTTTAAAGAAAGAAATCTCAAACGGCAATAAAGACGCCGAAATGACAATGAAATTATTTTTGGGTCAAAAGGGAATGAATGCTCTCGATACCGAATCGAATATGATTAACCTTGCCAAAGGGGTCGAAGAAACTGACGGCAAAGGCTTTTATCCGCAAGACTTAAAGGCTGATGAGTTCCAAAATATTTTGATTAAAATGCTCAAAGACGGAAAAGATGAAAAAGTTGCGAAAATTGTAAATCAACGCTCGGTTGTATTCCGTGACGGTGAAAACCTTAAGGCTGTCGATTATACGGAACTTTTCAAAGATGAATTTGAAAAAATGGCACAAGAATTTGAAAAAGCGGCAGAAACATCAACAAATGCTGATTTTGCAGAATATTTAAAATTACAGGCAAAGGCTTTGAGAGTTGCTGACCCAATGGCAGATGCTTATGCAGACAAAAAATGGGCAACTTTGCAAGACACACCGCTTGAACTCACGATTACAAGAGAATGTTATGACGATACACTTTCGACAAGTATTTCCGAAAACAAAGAACTTCTCGGAATGCTTGATGAGAGAGGCATTCAGGTTTACCCGAAAGATTCTTTGGGTTGCCGTGTCGGAATTGTTAACAAGGAAAGCACGAATGACCTTTTGAAAATCAAAAAATTCTTGCCCGAAATGGCAAAATTGATGCCGTTTAACGACCAATACGAACAAAATATCAAACCCGAAGGCGATAGCAAACAAACAATGGTTGATGTCGATTTGTTAATGTTGGCGGGCGATTGCGGTGCATATCGAGGAGGGGTTACACTTGCCGAGAACTTGCCGAACGATGACAAAATGTCTTTGACAATCGGCGGAGGAAGAAGAAATGTTTATCACCGCCAAATCAGATTGGGTGCAAAACCTGAAAAAGTCAAAGAAAGACTTGATGCAATTCTTGACCCCGAACAACACAAATACTACAATCTTGAGGCAGATCACTGGTTCACAATCGGACACGAAAATACTCACTCTTTAGGACCTACACAAGGTCGTGAAAAATTGGGCAAATATCAATCCATCATTGAAGAACACAAGGCTGACGTCGGTGCAATTTCCTGCATAGATATGTTGACCGAAAAAGGTATGTATTCAGAAGAACAAAGGCTTCAAATCCTTGTGTCATTTGCGGTTGACAACTTCTTGAAAGCGAAACCCGAATTAACACAAGCACATAGAGTTCGCTCTGTTATGCAAACGAACTTCTTGGAACGTGAAAATGCAGTCGTTGTAAACGAAAACGGCATAATTCACGTCAATGTCGAAAATGTTGTTCCGGCAGCACAAAAAATGCTCAAAGAAGCCATCAGAGTACAACTTTCACAAGATGTCAACGAGGCAGAAAAATACGTTAATGAGTATTTTGTTTGGGACGATGCGTGCGAAAATGTTGCAAAAAATGTAAGGAAAATCAGTAAAAAATTGAACGGTTATCTTGAAACACCGCTCGCTGACAAACTTGCGGAAGAATAAAATTCCGAGGATTAAAAAAGACCGTCAGATGGCGGTCTTTTTTTAGTTTTTGCTTGATTTAAAAATATTTTTGGAAGAAAATAAAATCGAACTCAGCGGCATCGTCTAGGGGTTAGGATAGCAGATTCTCATTCTGTTGACACGGGTTCGAATCCCGTTACCGCCAATTTTGAGGGACTAACGGGCATCGTTCAAGACTAAAAAATTCCCGTTACCGCCATTTTTTCCACTAAGGAGATTTGATTGTGTTTTAGGGATTCATCAGATAAATACGTGGTTTCCGGATTGCCACGAAAATCAAAGATTTTCTCGCAATGACATTTACCGCTTAAATTTATTTATTCCCTGTCATTGTGAACAAAGTGAAGCAATCCGGTGTTTACTCATTGTTGGAAAATTTTATACATTCATCATCATACTGAGCCGCAGGCGAAGTATCTGTTTTTGGCATTGAAATATAGATTCTTCGCTTCGCTCAGAATGACGGAGAATGAAGAACTTTTAGCGGTAACTGTCATTGTTTTGCAAAAACCGAAGAATCTGTAAAATGCCGATGGAAACAGATATTTCGCTACACTCAATATGACAACGAACGCTTAAAGGCTCAGAATGACACAATGAGTTAATTGTTTTAACACTCTCTGTTCACTCGTTCCTCAGAATGACAGAGAATGTATAAAGATTTCAATAAATTACTGCCACGGGTTTGTTATTTTTCGCCTAAAACCTCAGAATGACAACGATTGTGAACCTGACTACAAAAGTATTTTATCTCACGTTCGGCAGTACATGATTAAGAATTTATTTATTTTCCGCAAAGCCTTTGACTTTAGCATTTCCATATTTATCTATGCGAACTCTTACCAAGGCACCGTTTCGCAAGTCCTTTTCCAAAATTCTGCCCGTATGTTCTTTTACGTAATAACTTTCTATTCCGTAAACTATTCTTGCATTTCTAAAGGACGAGGCGTTATTTTTTGAAATTTTACCTTTTATGCAAAGTGCATGAGGAGGATTATTTCCTGTCAAAATATTGTCTATTGACGCTATATTGTTTTCATCGATTTTCAAAACGACAAAGACCTCTTCATTTGCGTAAAAATTCGGATTTTGAAGTTTATACGGAATGCGGCTTATAGCGTAGTTTAAGGTAACATAATCGCCCATTAATAAATCTTTCGGGTCAACGGGAATTGTTTTTAACAAAACCTCTCTGCCTGTTATCAGAGTGTATTCGTCTTTTATCACCCAACAAGCGACAATTGCCGTCCAAATAAGACAAATGATTATGGTTAACTTTTTTAAGTTCATATTAATTATCCTTGTTTATAATTTTTTTTCTTTTATTTTCCAAAAACATTCCGATAGCGAGCAAACCGATACCGCCAAGAATAAAAAATAACGCCTTATCCTGCATATCCCAACCCCAACGGCAATAATTCACGGTCAAATATATTATTAAAAACCAGTTTGAGAGTGCAACCATATTGTTATGTTCAAATTTATAGCCATAATTATATCCGCACGCAATCATCGCAATTATCGCCAAATTTGCAAAAACCATAACGGCGGGAACTGCCACTTTCGTTAAAGAAATTATTAAAAGTAAAAAGAGCAAAAGTACGACAATATAACCCGTTTCAATTTTAAACAACAATTTGCGGTTTTTATTTGTCAGAAAATTAATGAGATTTAACCAGATGAGCAAAACAATCGGAATTATGTAATAAAGCGAAGTTTGTTTATAAGTTGCTTCTGCCGAGCAGGTCAAAATCAAAAGAGTTACAAATATCGGAGCCAACCCCGTTAATTTATAAGACATCGAGAAATTATTAAATTTTTCAACAATAACAGGAATATTGCCAACGCTGTACAAAGTCGCCCCCAACAAAATCGGAATGAAAACAGTCCACGTAAGCCCCAAATCGAGATGTAATTCCATATAATAATAAATTATGCCCAATATGTATAACACAATAGTTACAACGTTTACAGCAAAATTTTTGAATATGTAAGCGACGGGCAAAATGCTCAAAAGCCACAAAAACATTAACGAACTGTTGTGTGCATTTATGTGATAAGTTTGCCCCGTCAACGCATAAGTTCCGCCGATTAATAAAGCGGACAAAAATATCATCGCATGCCCGAGTTTCGGGAATTTATTTTTCTCATACACCAACTTGTAGCCAAAAAATAACGATGAAACAGTCAACACCAACATAATCAAAATTTTCAAAATCGGCAGCGACGTCAACAACGCCAAAAGCCAATCATTTGCGGAAATAAACGCTATGATACCGATTCCGATGAGAATTGCCGAAACGGTATAAATGCAAATATTTAATCGGGTTCTATGCAGTTTTGCTTTTTCTTCCTTAACACTTTGTGTCAAAACTTCTGCAAGTTCCTGATTTATCAGACCATCAGCAAGCCATTTATTAATCATTTTTTCCATACAAACTCCTTATATGGAAACAATTTTACTACATTTTTTGCAAATTTAAAATGCTATGTCATAAATAATAATTTCGAGCAATTTAGAATAATTTTTCCTTTCAAAATCCCCTCGATTGTTGTAAAATTTTTCCAAACAGGAGAAATTATGAAAAGAATAGCAAGTTTCAGCGTCAATCACGACAAGTTAGAAAAAGGTATGTACATCTCAAGAATTGACGGCGATGTAGTCACTTACGACATCAGAATGAAAAAACCGAACAATCTCGAAAATGATTACCTCGAAAACGGCACTATGCACACGTTTGAACACCTTTTCGCAACTTATGTCAGAAATACAAAATTTGCAAACGACATCATCTACGTCGGTCCGATGGGTTGCAGAACAGGATTTTATTTCCTCACAAGGGACTCAATCTCAAACAGCGAGGCTCTTTCGCTTATTAAAGATACTTTTGAATTTATAAAAAATTTCGACGGCGAAATTCCCGGAACAAAACGTGAAGAATGCGGAAATTATAAAGAACATAACTTACAAGGTGCAAAAGCAACAGCAACGGACATGTTGAACGTTTTGGCAAATTGGACAGAGGAAAAAATGATTTATGAAAAATAATTCAAAAATCGCCGTAATCGGTGCTATGGACTGCGAAATAGAACTTTTGAGAAAACTTCTCATAAATCCCGAAGAAATCCAAGCGGGCAGATTTACCGTTTTTAAAGGACAAATCGGCAAACACGAAGTCATCGTTGCAAGAAGCGGCGTCGGCAAAGTCGCAGCCGCAAGTTGCACCCAATTTTTATCCGACAAATTCCAACCCGACTATATCATCAATACGGGCGTCGCAGGCGGAATTGCGGAAGATTTGCACATCGGCGATGTCGTTGTTGCAACAAAATTAGTTCACCATGATTTCGATGCAACCGCATTAGGCTACGCAAGAGGCTATATTTGCAACGGAATTAACCCGAAAGAGCCGACGATTTTCTATTCTGACGAAGAATTGAACGAAAAATTTATGGAAGTCGCAAAGAAAACCCTACCCGAAAATAATTTGCATAAAGGATTAATCGCCTCAGGCGATATGTTCATCGGAACTTCTGCAAAAAAAGAAGAATTGAAAGAACTTTTCGGAGCAACGGCAGCGGAAATGGAAAGTGCCGCAATCGCTCAAACCGCCTTTTTAAACCACATTCCGTTTTTAATAGTCCGAGCAATTTCAGACCTTGCTGACGGAACAAAAACCGAAAATTTCGGCGAATTTGAACATCATTCGGCACAAATTTCAGCAGAAATTATCAAAAATTTGTTGAACGAAATTTAATTATCAACGAAAACTAAACAACAAAAAGGGTACCATAAAGATACCCTTTTTAATTTTTTTGACGAAATTCGCAAAAACCTTACTGTTCTTGATATTCCGAAAATTCTTTCGCAGTTTCAGCCCATTCTTCAGGCTTAACAACCAATGCGTGATTCCAGAATTTTTCAATTGCGTATGTTTCACGTTCTTCTCTGTGTAAAACATGTACGACTACATCACCGTAATCAAGCAAGTTCCAACGATTTTTGAGGTCATTTTCTTCCCCAATCGGAATACGGTTAAACCATTTTTTAATTCTGTCACGAACGTACTCTGTCAAGGCTTTCACCTGTGTCGGAGTATCTGCCGAACAAATCACAAAATAATCAGCCAAAACCGAAACTTGAGAAATATTCAAAATTGAAATATCTTTTGCCAATTTATCGTCCAAAACGCTCGCTACGGCACACGCTGTTTTATAAGATGAAATTTCTTCCATTAATTTATCCTTATTTTTCTAACAAATAAATTTTATCACAAAAATTTTATCCCGAAAAATTAACCGACATTTTTCGGAAACAATTTGTTAACCATAAACGAGCAAATTGCAGGAATTAAAGCAACCACGCAAATTACGGGAACGATACAATTGTTATGATCAGCAAATTTACTTATCATTGTAATAACAATCGCAACGACACCCCACGAAAAACCATTGATAAAACCGCCGATAATGCTTTTATACTGTGGCAAAATCTTTTGTGCCATACTCATCATAACAGGCACCGCAAACATAATAACAAAACCTGTCAAAGCCACGAGAGCAAAGGACAAAAGCGGTATCGTCCGATAAGTCATCGCAAATAACAAAATTATCGGTAACGGCAAAATCATTGAAATATAAAATACATTTTTCGTTCCGATTTTCTTCTCGATTTTAGGACTCAAAAACGATGCAATTCCGCCCGAAAACAGGAAAAAGAACAACGCAAGACCAATCTCGAATTTGCTGTAATGCATTCTTTGCCACAAAAACGGCAACAACATCGAACACGACGTTTGCATCAACGATTTCAAAATAGAAATTATAATCAAAATGTCCAACTGACGATTTTTCAAAATGTCCGAAAAAGCCTTACCAAAATCGAAACTGTCCGCTTTTGTTATCGGCTCCGTTGAAAATTTCGGCACAAATTTGAACATCAATAATGCCCAAAATATACCGATTACGCACATTATCGGCATTTTTTCCAAACCGAAATATTGAGCAATCGACGAGGAAACCAAAGGTCCCAACGAAAAGCCCAAAGTTCCCATTGCGATGAAAATTCCCATATTTTTCGCAACATTTGAAGTCGAAAATTTAGGAATTAAACCCAACGCCTGCGGGTGATAAAGGCTTGAGCCCAAACTTCCCAAAATAATGAAAACAATCATTACATAAGGGTTTGTGACTGTCGGAGCATTTGATAAAAATACCGCCGTGAAAATCAAACCCCAAAAAATCAAAGCCCGTTTTCTCATTTTGTCGGCAAAATAGCCGAAAAACGGCTGAAAAATCGATGCAAAAATATGTGAACAACTCAAAATAAAAGTCGCAAACGCCATTGAAATGTTCACCTGCTCCGCAATAAACGGCATAATCGGATTTAAAACACCCGTGTAAATGTCATTAATGAAATGCCCGCCACAGAGCCATATTTGAGGTTTTCGTTCTTCTTTTTCGTAAATCATGCCCCGATTTTCCCACTAACAAATCAAAAAATCAAATCAGCAATAAATCTCGATTTCGTTTTTGTATGTTACAAATGCGATTTTTGAATTTGCTTTTTTAACATATTTTCGCTCAGTGTAAATAATCGGAATTTTGGCGTCCTGATTGGCTTTTGAAAAACGTTTGGCAAGTTTTGCACAAGATAAAAGCACCTCGTTCGGGATTTCTTCTTTAGAATTATTTTTCTTTAAAATAACGTGCGAACCGTGCATATTCAGAGGGTGAAACCACAAATCCTCTGGCGAAGCGACTTTTGAGAGCAAAAAATCGTTTTGAACGGAATTTTTGCCCAAATAAACCTTAAACCCGCCAATATCGTGCATTTCAAGATTAATTTGTTTTTTCTTTTCTTTTTTGCCGCTCTGCTCAGTTTTTAAACCGATTTCAAGGGAAATTTCCTCAATTTCTTCCAAATTTGAAGCAATTTCAACAAAAAATCTCTGTTCTTCAAGCAAATTCAATTGATTTTCAAGTTCTTCAAGTTGCGAAGAAGCATAATCCACGGCAGTTTTGGTCTTTTTATACAATTTATAATAACGATTTGCATTTTGAACAATCGAATAACGTTCATCGAGTTCAATTTCAACAAATTCGCCGTCATAGGGGTTTTGCAATTTCAAAATCGGAGCGACATTTTCATTAACATTCATCATCAAAATATCGCCTTTAACCCTGTAATTATCAGCCTTTTCACAATCAAGAAGTTTCAATTTAAAAATTTCAATTTGCTTCTTGAGTTTTTTGATTTGAGTATCGATATGAGCGTACAAACGCAATTTTTTTTGTTTCAAAATCTTTTGAATTTGATTAAACTCAAAATAGTCGTTAATCATTTGATTGACAGAGTTTACAGGATTGAAACCCGAATTTTTAACCAATGAAAATTGAGAAAAATCCTCACTTATCGCAGGCTCAAAATCAGACAAAGACGAAGTGTTTTTAAGGGTTTCAAACAATTTTTTCAAATTATTTTCATCGAATTTTTCGATTTCCAATGCCAAAAACGCTTGTTTAACAAGCGATACGGTCATATAAGCATAATCATTTGCGATTTCGCAAGCGACAGAATTTTTATCAAAATTGCCGTTGAATTTCTCCTTAAACTCCTCGAAATTTTCCCCGCAAATATCCGCCTTATCTTGAGGAACGGGATAAACATAGGGCAAAGTTCCCGCAAGTTCCCGAATTTTGCTTTTTTCTTCCCCTACATTATGGGCACAACCAATGATAATGCCTGTTTTGAGATTATACAAAATCACGTTGCTGTATTTTCCCATAAGTTCGACGGCAAGACAGAGTGTATTTATTTCGTCAAGAGCGTCTTTATATTCAAAGCGAAACTCCAAAATCCGCTCCCCAAAAGGCTGTCTGACTTCCGCAATCCTTCCGTTCTGAATATATTTTCTCAAAAGCATACAAAACATCGGAGCGGCATCAGGGATTGAAATGCCACGTCTTTGCAAGTCTTCCGCCAAACAGACATGGAAAAATTCAGGGTTGATATTAATATATAGTTTTTTATTTTCACCGTTGTTGCGAAGGTGCAAAACAAGTTCACGCCTTGACGGCTGCTGAATTTTTCTGACGGAAGCATTCGTCAGATAATCGGCATTTTCAAGCACCCACGCCTTTAAACTCAAGGAATCAAAATTAATCATAGTTTTATTATAAACCAAAAATTTCTATTTTCTCATTCGTGACAAGACCCGCAAACTTATGATAAAATCTGGATATGAACATCAAATTTTCAAAAATTTTAAACATAATTTTTTATTTATTGGTCATTTTAGTTATTTATGCGGTAATGCGTCCTTTTTACACCGATTTTACGCTTTACGGCGACAGTATGAGTTGGCCATGGTACACCGAAATCGGTTTCTGGCTGCCGTTTTTGCGAAACGACCACACTTGGTTTATATATTCGGCATTTTACACGATTTGCAACAGATTTTTGCCGTTATTATTGAATATCCATCCGCAAATGTTCTATAAATACTGCTATTGTTGGCTTATGCTCGGTTATTATGTGTTCTTTTTCTTTTCGATGAGAGAAAATTTCACAAAATATTTCAAGCCGAAATATGGCGTTTTATGGACTCTTGCAATTTTTCCGATTGCATTGCAAGCACTGAGTTACAGCGGTTTTTTATGGGTACCTAAAAACGACACTTTTACACTGCCATACGTGTTTTTGGCAACTTTTTTTATTCTGTTCGCCAATATGTTTGAAAAAATTTATGTCAAAAATTTATTCGCCGAAACGCCCAAAAGAGAATGGATAACACTATTAGTGTTATTTATAATAATATCAATTTCTCACGAATTTCCAAAGTTCATAATATGTCTGAGCGGAATTATCGGATTTATTCTCCACTATTTTTTCGTAAGCAAAAACATAGACAAGAAGCGGTATTGGGCGATTTACGGTTTGATTTTGATATCAAATTTGATTTTATTATTTACCCCAAATTTTCAACTTTGGTTTGGAGAAAGGGACAATCACCTGACAATCGGTTCGTTTTTCGCCGATTTTCCGCACATGATTTCAGCATATTTTCAGTCGGTAATTGTTGAAAATTGGCTATATTTGGCTGTTTTAGCCGTAATTTTGGTATTTTTTAAATTTACGGTAAAAAATTTAGCCGAAAAGCGAAGACTTTTTGTTTGGACAATGTCGATTTTGGTTTCTGTATTTGCGTTTTCGCTTGTCATCGTTGTCGGTTCGGAAAATTATGAATACTCATTTATGCACCCCGGAATTCGATTTTTGAGCAAAATTTTCATTCTTAATTTGATTTTCTCGCTGACAGGATATTTGCTTTCTTACGATTGCAGTATCAAGAAAAAAGCAGCGGCTTTGGCGATTTGCTTTTTGCCGCTATTAGGCACTGTGCAAAGATATACGCTCGATTGTTCTTACTTTGGGGAAGAAATTTACCAAGCACGATACAGGGCTTATTTGCTCGAAAGATTTTTCTTTGTTCACGAAAAACCCGCAAAGGTTTATTACAAAATTCAAGACAAAATTTTCTTTGAAAAAAATTCGTTAAATTATTACCTGTTTTTCTACGACAGAAACCACTTGCAGGCTGATTATCAGGAGAAAACTCTTTGTGAACCGAATGATGAATTTGAAGATTGCAACAAAATTATCACGGACATTTTGAAAAAAGAACACAATTTTGAATTTTCAAAGGAAGAATTGGAAAAATTAGATTTCAATATTTACAAAAAATATTATGATTTTTAGCAAAAAAGACGGACTTCAAAATCCGTCTTTTTATTGTAATAAGTGATTTACGGGCATTAATACCAATATTTTGAGTTAATACCTGTCGGAATTTTATATCCGTTAATTTCACCCTCTTTATCTTTGATTGAAATTCTGACTTCGTTATGGTCAACGTGCATAACGTCGTCGTTGTACTTTCTGACCTCACCGAGTTCTTTTTCAAAAACTTTGGTAAGTTCTTTACCTGTTTTTTGGAAATTATAGTCAGGATTAGCGTCAATACCTGTTTCGTGAGCCAAAAAGTCGTTTGTAACGCATCTGATGGTCATTCCGTCATAATCGCCACGGGCAATCGCTTTCGGGTTGATTTTTATTTCGGTACCGTCAGCGTTCAAAATAAGGATTTTTTCAACGCATTTCGGAAGAGCATCATAATCGGCACGAACCTTTGAAAGATTTGCCTCCGCCTTTGCGACATCGCCGCCGTTTTCTTTTGCTTTTTTCAAATCATCTTCCGCTTTCATAATCTCGATACTGCCCAAATATCTGTCTTTAGCCTTTTCAACATCAACAGAATAAACCATTCCGCCGACCTGACAAAGTTGAGATTCCATTGTTGTCGCAGTTTGAGCCCGCTCTTCAATGATTTCATACATTTTATCAACAGGTAAATCCGCAACGGTAAGTTCACCGCCAAACGGCAACATTCTGCCCATAATATCGTAATTTGAAAGACTTTGCTCGTCTTCAATCGAAGTATCTTTTAAAGACGGTGCATTAAAAAATGAAACCTGAGTACCCAAATCAGCCGTGGCAGAAAGCATTGCGTCTGCCATAATATTTGAAACAGGGTTTGAGTAATTTCGCTCAAGTCCGTCATTAATGTAGCCTTCGCCCTCGGGAACATAAACCACATCAACTTTCGGACCGACATTTTCGGCAAGTGCTTTCACCGCAACATTTTCTCCGACTTTCGCCGCAGCAAGTGCCTCATCAGTTTTGCCGTCAATTCCGTAGAATTGCTCCATTTCCTGACAAATACCAGTTACATCTTTTTTCAAATCAAGAATTTTTGCATCAGAAGTAACCGTTCCGTCAGCCGCAACATTCATTTTTACAACCTGAGCATGGGCATTATTTTGTCCGCCCTGTAAAATCAAAACCTCATTTCCTGCTTTTGAGGTAACTTTCACGTTTTCAACCTGATGGGTATGACCGCCCAAAATTACGTTAACCGACGAACTTTTATGAGCAACCATTTCATCGTCAAAAAGCCCCATGTGACTCAAAAATACAACAGGCAAGTTTTCATTTTTGCCCTCGGCTTTTCGCTCTTCCTTAATTCTTCCGACTTCCGCATCAATAGCCGTAGCAATATCTTCGGCACGTTCAATCGGAGAAAGCGGTCTTGCACCGACAACGATAAATTCTTGGTCACCCTGCTTTAAAATTTTAGAAGATGCAATCTGACAATTTTCCTTTTCTTTGTCGGAAACATTGATTGCAAGCATATCAGGAACTAACTTGTCATTAAGCGAATTTAATTTCTCATCGGAGCGGCTTCGCTCATGATTACCCATCGCAGTCGCTTCCATACCAAGGCTGTTGACGACATCAACCGTCGCATGAATAACAGGTTGTTGACTGCCGGCAATTAAATCGCCCGCACCCAAAACCGTCAAATGCTCCTTGCCGCCGCAATAAGACTCACATGCCTCTTTAGCCGACGCAAGTTTCGTCAGCCCCGTAAGTTCACCGTGAGTGTCGCTAAAATAGAACAAATTTACCGTCTTTGAACCATTTTGAGCAACTTTCGGCTCGTTTGAAACTTTTTGAACTCCTCCAAAAGAAATTCTCGCCAATCCGTACGACATACAAGCCGAACTCGTCTTTTGCGAAAACTGCTGAACACCTTGCTCCGTCTTTGTTTCAGAAGTATTAACTTTTGGCTTTGATATTTTCGTATTAATATCTTTTTTCGTGTTTACTTGCGAAATATTCATTATTTTTAACCACACACAAAATAACTCTCTTTAATTATATCGTAAAAATATAAAAAACCTTTAATCATTATTAAGAAAAATTAAGTTCAACTTTACCATTAAAGCGAAGAAAATTCAAACAAAAAACGATTTTTCTCAAAAATGTGAAAAATATTAAAGCAAAAAAATCGCCGAAATTACTTTTATAACAAATGTTTCGACGATATTGGACACAAACTCATAAAATTAGTACGATTAATGTAGGAGTATTTTCAAATTCGTGTTGTATAATAAAAACGGGTATATGTTGAAATAATTTCAAAAATCATTAAACAGACATACGGGAAGAAAAATGAAAAATTTTAAAAAGATATTAACGGCAGGAGCAATTTTAACAGGATTATTCTTACAGGTAACCGCTTCGGAAATTTGTCCTTATGCGGTCAGAGTAGCGATTAACAAATACAAACATCATGATTACATAGGTTGTATTCAAGATTTGGAAGAATATTCACAAAACGACCCATCAAACGCAATTGCGTTCTATTATAGCGGTATTGCCTATATGAAAGTCGGTATGAAAGATAAAGCGGTTGAGGCATTTGAAAAAGTTGCATCAATCAACAGCGTGCCGATTTTGTCATCGTACGCAATTCAGGCAACAAACTGCATGAACAGTAATATTTCTCCCTGTGTTTACAAAAAATATTCTAAAGACGAAATTGAAGAGATGCTCGTCGATCCGGGTGCATTCTTCGCCAAGAAAGAAAGCGAACCCGAAAATAAGGCTGAAGAAACAGTTTCTATTGATTCCGATATTGATAAGTTAATTCACGGTGCATACCCTGAAAATATCCACCCTGACGCAAATAAAGTTATTCAGGAAACAAGACTTATCCAAGAACAAGAACGTGTAAATGCAGAACTCAACAAGAAAACACGTCCCAACGGAAACAAAAAAGGTGACGCTTCATCAGAAATGAAAAACACAACAAAAGTTGTAAAAGCGGAACCGACAGACAAGGAAATTGCAGATGCAGTCAGAACTTTGAGCAAATTAGGCTACACCTTTGCCGCACCTTCAAGAGAAGTCGGAGGCTCTGTCGGAACGGTTGCCTCTAACGAAAAAACCTCAACACCCGCAAATAACACAAATAATGCGGCTAACAATGCCAACAACAACAATTTCAACCCCTATAAGCAAATGGCTGAATATTACGCAACAAACGGCGATGCCGCTCAAATGGCAATGATGTTCGGTGGCGGAAACAATTACAATCGCAACAATTCGTTCGATATGATGCTCCCGTTTTTGCTTATGCAGCAACAACAAAAAAATCCCGACGGAACACAAAACAAAGTTGACCCCGAACTTATTAAGACAATGATGATGGGTCAAATGATGGATAATTTTAACTTAGGGTTTGACAACGACGACCGCAGAAGATAAAATTGTATCAGACTATTATATGAACAGATTTGAATTATTTAAAATAATTTTCGATAAAAAAGACTATTCGTTGGCGGAAGAAGTTTGCAAATTCCAATATAACGACGAATCGTTGAAGACGCTTGCAAGAGTGCTGTTTTTTGACAAGAAATATGAGCGTGCCGAAATTTTGTTCAAAAAGTTGCACATGTTTGCGGAATACGGTTATTGCAGACTTTATCAAAACGATAAAGCAACGGCAGACAAGGTTTGGTTTTCTTTGAAAGACACATCTCCGTTGATTATCTGGGCAAAGGCATTGTCGGGATATATTGAAAAAAGAAGAACAAAAGAACCGTCATTTTTTCAAATAAGAAATTTTTACGAAACGGACTTGGATACCCTGTTAAGCCTTAAAATGAACACTTATGCGGAAAATTTGATTAACAGTATCCAATATTTTGCAGACACGAACCCCGAGGTTTATAAGTACACAGGAAGAGTGCTTTATAACCACGGTTACTACGATTATGCCGAAAAATTTTTGGCAGCGGGCAAAGAAATTGTTTGGGAAGATGCGGAATTGCATTTTCTCGATGCGGAAGTCAGATTGGCTAAACACGAAAAGATAACAGCGATTAAGTCACTAGAAAACGCACTCGAAGTTTCTCCGTCCTATTATCCTGCAATCAAACTTTTGGAAAATATAAAATAATTATTAAATTTATTTGCAATATCGATGTATTGTTGTAAAATAATACTATAATAGAATACTATCGGTGGAAATATAATGTTTGAACGATTTACAGAAAAAGCAATCAAGGTCATTATGCTTGCACAAGAAGAAGCACGCCGTTTGGGACATAATTTTGTCGGAACGGAACAGGTCTTGCTCGGACTTATCGGTGAAGGAACGGGCGTAGCAGCAAAAACCTTGAAATCAATGGGCGTAACACTAAAAGACGCACGTGCCGCTGTCGAAGAAATTATCGGCAGAGGTGCAGGCTTTGTTGCTGTTGAAATTCCGTTCACCCCTCGTGCAAAGCGAGTTTTGGAACTTTCATGGGACGAAGCAAGACAATTGGGTCATAACTACATCGGTACGGAACACTTGCTTTTAGGTTTAATCCGAGAAGGCGACGGTGTTGCGGCAAGAGTATTGGAAAACTTGGGCGTTGACCTGAATAAAGTCAGAACGAATGTTGTAAAAATGCTCGGTGAAATTAAAGGCGGCGGAACTGCTGAAGCCGAAGCAGGCACAGGCAGCAGAGGTCGTTCTTCATCGGCAGCAACCCCCGGAGGAAAAACCAAAACTCCGATGCTTGATGAGTTTGGAACAGACTTAACCTTGGCAGCAGCGGAACAAAGACTTGACCCTGTTGTCGGCAGAGAAAAAGAAATTGAACGTGTTATTCAAATTCTCGCAAGAAGAACAAAGAATAACCCCGTATTACTTGGCGAACCCGGTGTCGGCAAAACGGCTATCGCAGAAGGATTGGCAAGCAGAATTGTAAACTCGGAAGTACCCGATTTGCTTGACGGCAAAAAAGTTATCCAACTCGATATGGGTCTTTTGATTGCAGGAACGAAGTATAGAGGCGAATTTGAAGAACGTCTTAAAAAGATTATGGACGAAATCAGATTGTCAGGAAACATCATTCTTGTAATCGATGAAATGCACACCTTGATTGGAGCAGGAGCGGCAGAAGGTGCTATCGATGCTGCAAACATTTTGAAACCTGCCCTCTCGAGAGGTGAAATCCAAGTTATCGGTGCAACAACGAACGATGAATATCGTAAGTATGTTGAAAAAGACCCCGCACTTGAAAGACGTTTCCAACCTATCGTAATCGAAGAACCGTCAGTTGACGATACAATTGCGATTATCAAAGGTTTGCGTCACAAGTACGAAGAACACCACAAATTGAATATTTCAGACGAGGCAATCGTTGCTGCGACTGAACTTTCATACAAATACATAACAGACAGATATTTGCCTGATAAAGCAATCGATATCATCGATGAGGCTTGCTCAAAAGTCAGAATTAAATCAAGTTCGCTTCCTCCCGAAGGAAAAGAACTCGACAGACAACTCAAAGAAGTTGTTAAGAAAAAAGAAGAAGCAATCAGAAACCAAGAGTTTGAAGTTGCATCGGATTTGCGTGACGAAGCAGCCTCATTGAAAGAAAAAGTCCACGAAGTAACTGAAAAATGGAAAGCGGAATCAGAAGCAAATAAACCGACCGTTACGGCAGAACAAGTTGCGGAAGTCGTCAGCACAATGACAGGCATTCCGACAACAAAAATTACCGAAGGCGAAAGCGAACGCTTGCTCAAATTGGAAGAAACTTTGCACAACAGAGTTATCGGACAAGATCAAGCCGTTGTTGCTATTTCAAAAGCAATCAGACGTGCAAGAGTCGGCTTAAAAGCACCTAACAGACCGATTGGAAGTTTCATCTTCGCCGGTCCTACGGGTGTTGGTAAAACAGAACTTGCAAAAGCCTTGGCAGAAGCGGTATTCGGTTCAGAGGATAACATGATAAGAGTCGATATGTCAGAATTTATGGAAAAACATTCGACAGCAAAACTTATCGGTTCACCTCCGGGATACGTCGGCTACGACGATGGCGGTCACTTGACAGAAACTATCAGAAAGAAACCTTACTCGGTAATTCTTTTTGATGAAATTGAAAAGGCTCACCCTGACGTATTTAATATCATGTTGCAAATTCTTGACGACGGCCGTTTGACCGATGCAAAAGGCAGACACGTAAACTTCAAGAACACAATCATCATCATGACATCAAACGTCGGTGCAAGCATGATTTCAACAGGTTCAAAATTGGGCTTCTCAGTCGGCGACGACGAATCGAAAGACAAATACGAACGTCTTAAAGAAACTGTTACTGAAGAAATGAAAAAGGTATTCAAGCCAGAGTTCCTCAACAGAATCGACGAAACAATCGTATTTGCTCACCTTTCTAAACCTGAAATCAGACAAATCGTTGACTTGTTGTTCAAAGATTTGTTCAAGAGATTGGAAGCACAAGATTTGAAAATCGAAGTTTCTGACGAAGTTAAAGATTATCTTGCAGAGGACGGATACTCCGAAGCCTACGGTGCAAGACCTCTCAAACGTCTTATCCAAAAGAAAGTCGAAGACGGCTTGGCAGAAGAAATTTTGGGCGGTCAGTTCAAAGCAGGCAAAAAGATTGTTCTTACTCTCGAAGATAAGAAAATCAAATTCCATACGGTTGACGTAGAGGACGAAAAAAAGGAAACAGTCCCTGCCGAAAAACCTGAGGAAAAAGAAGAAGATAAAAAAGACGAATAATCTTTTTAAAAAAACAAAAAGCGACTCTTGATTTTCAAGGGTCGTTTTTTTTGAGCAAAAATCACTGAATATATTTTCAGCGGATTTTCAAAGGTCTTTTTAGCAAAAGTCGCCAAAGAAATTTGAGGCAGACTTGTTGAATATATTTGCGGGAGATTTTCAAAGGATTATTTATTTTGAATAAAAAAAAAGGGCGACATTTCTGCCACCCTTAATTTTCTGTTAGTCTTAAACTATTTCAAGAACGGAGGAAGGTCGATATCTACCGACTTTTGACCGTTATTGGGTTGATTTCCGTAGTTAATCGGAAAATCTGTTTTTGTTTCAACTTTCGGTGCTTGTTGTTGAGGAGCAGCCGGTGCTTTCGGAGCAACATTTTGAGTATTTACGTTGTTATTGTTGCTCATTTTGCCGCTGAAAAAGTCGCTTACGTTCAATTTTTCAGTTTGTTTCGGTGCTTCCGGAGCAGGTTTCATATCGAAGCCTGTTGCGATAACCGTAACTTGGATTTCGCTTGCGTTCATAACGTTTTCGTTGATAACGGCACCGAATGTGAAGTTTGCATCGTCTGCAATTTCTTTTTGGATAACTTGAGATGCAGCATTGATTTCAAACAATGTCATATCCGAACCGCCTGTAACGTTGACGATAACGCCTGTTGCACCCTTCAATGAAGATTCAATAAGCGGTGAGTTGATAGCCGCATTTGCTGCTTGAACCGCTCTGCCTTCGCCGGACATTACACCGATACCCATCAAAGCAGTACCCGAATTTTTCATAATTGCTTTAACATCAGCAAAGTCAACGTTAACAACACCGGGGAGTGCAACGATATCTGAAATACCTTGAACGCCTCTCGTCAAAACTGCATCAGCAATTGTGAAAGCGTCAATCAAAGTTGCCTTGTTGCCTGCAACTTCGAGCAATCTTTCGTTAGGAACAACAATGATTGAATCAACTTCATCTTTAAGTTTGTTGTAACCTTCGACGGCGAAGTTCATTTTTCTTTTACCTTCAAAAGAGAAAGGTTTAGTAACAACGGCGATAGTCAAAGCACCTGAATCTTTAGCGATTTGTGCGATAACGGGAGAAGCACCTGTACCTGTGCCGCCGCCCATACCTGCGGTAATAAATACCATATCTGCACCTTCAACCGCTTGAGCGATTTGTTCTTGGCTTTCTTTAGCCGCTTGTTCACCGATTGACGGGTTTCCGCCGGCACCCAAACCTTGAGTCAATGTTTGACCGAGTTGAATGCGGTGTGATTCTTCAACTTTGGCTCTGTCCAAAACTTGTTTATCAGTGTTCATTACCCAGAATTCGACACCTTCCATGTCGTTTTCAATCATTCGGTTAACTGCGTTTCCGCCGCCGCCGCCGACACCGATAACCTTTATTTTTGCTGGTGTGATGCCATTTGCGAAATTATCGTACATTTTGTAAGACCTCCAGAAATAAATCTTATATTTCTAATCCTCGTTTATATCAATTCAATTTGCTCAAAAAGCGTTTCCTGACTTGAAATCACGGTATTTCGAGGATATTCTAACCATTCTTTGTTTACCGCTTTATAAAAATATAGTATAGAAAATACAAAAAATAGTAAAGAATTTTTTTTAGTTTTTTAAGACATGTTATAGATTTGTAATAAAAAATTTTAAAAGTCAGACAAAATGTCACGTTTGATTTGTGTTTGAATGTTGTTTGCCTTAATCAATTCAGCACAAATTTGCTGATATTTTTGTTCATTAATAATGCTTTTGCCCTCAAAATGCTTAGCATAATTATCTACACTGCCGTTTAAGGAATTTAATGTCGAAATAGAATCTTTGATTTTTGATTCTTTTAATTTCAAATACAAAAAATTTACAATCGGAAGATTGAAAAAAATCATCTTAAAAAATCTTACAAGCATATTACCCGAAAACGAATACAAATTAGTCTTTTCGAGAGTTTGTTGTTTCAAATAATCTCCGTCATAAAAGCACAGTTTGTGTTCTTGAAAATCTTTCTTTTCAAAAGGATTTGACGTTTTTTTCAAAAAATCTTTAGCATCAATTTTTGACAATTCTTCTTTTGAAAGTTTGTCAGGAACCTTATGCACGGGAACGTATTGTCCCATCGGAATGTAGGACGTTTTTTTCTTGTCAAAAACATTTTTTGACTCAGAAGTTTTTTGCGATTTTTTTTCGTTATCCGCCATACTTTCCTTTCTCTCACACATACAGGATAACGGATTTTTCAAAAAATTCGCTCATTCATTTGAGGTATTTTTTTATTTATGAATTACAAAAATAACTTCTTCCGCAAAAATATCCGCAAAAGTCTTTTTAAATCTTGAATTTACGATTTTTCCCCGTCTTGTCAAAATCGATTTTGAAATTTTAATATCTCTTTTTTCACAATAATCGAAAAAGTCCCGAACCGTCAAAAGGTGAATGTTCGGCGTATCATACCACTCGAACGGCAACATCTTCGATTTTGGCATTTTTCCCTTAAAAAGCAAATAAAATCTGATACGCCAATAAGCAAAATTCGGGAAACTGACAACCGCATTTTTGCCGACCCTGAGCATTTCTTTTATTACAAAATCAGGGTTTTGCGTCGATTGCAAAGTCTGATTTAAAATAACATAATCCATTTCATTGTCAGAAAAATCCTCAAGCCCTTCGTCAATATCGCCCTGAATTACCGAAAGCCCCTTGTGGAGCGACTGAATGACGTTTTCTTGGTTAATTTCAATTCCTTTGCCGTGAACATTTTTTTCATCAATGAGTTTTTTGAGCAAAGTTCCGTCCCCGCATCCCAAATCGAGGACTTTCGCCCCATTTTCAATCAAAGGAACAATATGGTTGTAATTTGCGTGTAAAGCCTCATCGTTATTCATTTTCGGTATCCTTTTTCAAAAAAGATTTTATAATCTCTGTTTGAGTTTTAAATTCGAGCAAAAATGCATCATGCCCGCACGGCGACTGAATTTCGCAGAAAGAAACATCTTTTCCCGCACGAACTAGAGCCTTTGTCATTTCTTTCGATTGTTCAGTCGGGAACAGCCAATCCGTCGAGAAAGAAATTATCAAAAACGCACTGTCAGCGTGCTTAAATGCCTCTTCCAACGAGCCGTATTTGTCCGCCAAATCGAAATAATCGACCGCTTTTGTAATATACAAATAACTGTTCGCATCAAACCGCTCGACAAACGTCAAACCCTGATGCTGCAAGTAACTTTCGACCTGAAAATCAATTCCGAAATCGAAATCGGGTTTTGATTTATCCTGCAAGCGGCGACCGAATTTTTTGTGCATTGATTCTTCGCACAAATAAGTTATGTGACCAATCATTCTCGCAACAGACAAACCTTTTTCAGGGTGTTTTTTGTCATAATAATCACCGCCGTTAAAATTTTCGTCCGACAAAATTGCGTTGCGACCGACCGCATTGAACGCAATTCCTTGAGCCGTAAGCCTTGACGTCGATGCAATAACGACTGTTTTAGAAACATATTCGGGATAAGAAGTTGCCCACTCGAGAGCCTGCATACCGCCCATTGACCCGCCTGCGACAATCATTTTTTTTATACCCAAAGAGTCAACAAGAATTTTTTGAACCTGAACGGCATCTTCCATCGTAATCACGGGAAACGACAAACCGTAAGGCTTTCCTGTTTCAGGATTAATCGAAGAGGGACCCGTCGTCCCCGAGCAGCCGCCAAGCATATTTGACGAAACGACAAAATATTTATTCGTGTCAAAAGCCTTATCAGGACCAATCATTTCGTCCCACCAGCCGTATTTTTTGTCATTTTCGCTGTAATAACCCGCAGCATGAGCATCTCCCGTCAAAGCGTGCAAAACCAAAATCGCATTATCGCCCTGTTCGTTCAATTCGCCATAAGTTTCATAAGCAATTTCAATCGGACCAAATTCCACACCCGAGTTGAGTTTGATTTTGTCATCATATTTTAAAAATTTTAATTCTGTTTTTCCGACCGATTTGCCCATTATTTCACCTGTTTTGAATAATCCCAACAATAAATTCCGCCGCAATAGCCGCAAACCGCATAATTATTCATAAAATCCAAATCCGGAACGAAGGAATATCCGTCAACCGTAATCGTCAATTTTCCGTTTGCATCAATGTTTTTTTCGACATTGCCCGCACCGTCATACTTTCGGTTCAACATCAAATCAAAATTATTAATTTTTTTACACTTTCTGCAAACGAACATATTAACCCTTTTTGTTTCTGTTTTTATATTCTTTTTTGTAATCCGTTTTTCTTAACTCTTCTCCTTTTTCAAAGTCGAAAGTCTTATACAGCAAGGTAAACCAACAACTTCTCATCGGGAGAAGCAAACCGATAACAGAAACTCCGATTAAAGAACAAACCACACTGCAAGCGATATCGTGAATATTAAACGCTGCGTTTGTATCAATCGAAATCGGCATATTCAAAGGCAAACCGCTTGTCAAAGTTGCGATTGCGGAATTTACCAAATCTTGGATTGGCAAAATTTCCAAATACCTGTGAATGGGATATGCAAGAAAATCAATCGCATTCGCTTTATCAAAGGTCCAAACAATTAAATTCGGCAAAAGCCAATACGTCAATACCCCCGAAAGTGCCAAAAGTAAACACGTTATGCCAAAATTAGTCTTGACCAACTCAAAACTTCTCTTGAACGCACCCAACGGCGGAGTGGATTCTTCGAGCATAAAAACTTGGAAAACAAGGCTCAAATAAACGCATACTATCGCAAACGGAATGATAAACAACGGAAAAACTCCGATTAAGCACAAAAGCGAAATCAGCAAAACCAAAACGATATAATTTCCTAATCTTTTTTTGAGAACATCGTCATGCGTTTTCGGGTCGAGTGGCTTGTTTTTCATCTTTTCTCCACGGGAAACGTATGCCATCGAATTTAAAGATCCCATTGCGATTATGTAATCGTAAAACGCTTTACAAAAGACCAAAAACCCAGGAAATACACAAATTAACAAAAGCGTAAATACCAACGGAATATTATCCAAAATCGGATATTGCTTAATCAAATGAGGAATATTTACCACAAAAAAATAATTTGCCGTAAAAATCAAAATCAGTCCGATAATTTGTCCGAACACGGGAAAAAGCATGTATTTGAGCAAAACGTCCATATACTTGCAATACCAGACTATTCCGTCTTTGAAAATATTTAATATCATTAAAATTCTGTTTTCGGATTTTTTAGCCATAATTTTGTTGTTCTTGTTATAATAATTTCATCTTGAGAAAATTATACACTATGAACGACACAAAAGATAGTATTAAAAGATTATTTAACGAGTATAATGAAAACGATTATTGGGAAAATGTCGATTTTCACTTGCATTCGAGTGCTTCCGACGGAAAATTGCCCGCAGATGAACTCGCAAGACAGGCAAGAGCAAAAGGTTTAAAAAAATTCTCAATTTGTGACCATAATACTTTTGACGGTTACAAATTAATAAACCTTGATGAATACCCTGAAATCATTACAGGCATTGAGTTTGACTGTTGGTATCGGGGAATTTTTCTTCATTTGCTTGCTTATGGAACGGACTTACGCTCAGATGCCTTAAAACCTTTCGTTGCAAAGAATAAAGCCGATACGGAAAAAGATATCGTCAGAATTTTCGACAGAAGAAATGTTCCGAAATTAATCAAAGCAATCCACGAAGCAGGCGGAATTGCAGTCCTTGCACACTCTGCGTGCTGTTGGACAATCAATCATGAACATTTTGTGAAATGCATGGTCGAAATCGGGCTTGACGGGCTTGAATGCTACTATCCGTACCGTCGCCACAGAGCAATTGTGAAATTTCACACCGCCGATACAGTCAAAAAAATTGCCGACAAATTTAACCTCATAAAAACAGGCGGGACGGACACTCACGGCGATTTGAAATAATACGTCCGTTTTTGACACAAGTTACCGATAAAATAAAATATATAATAAAGCAAAGGGGAAATATGAATATTTTGAGTATTGTAATTGCGGTATTTACGCTGATAGTAGGACTTTTCGTCGGATTGAAGTTGAAAAATTCCGAAGTTAAAAAACTTTCCGAGGAAAATAATATTTTAAAAAGCGAAAACAAAACCTTTGCAGAAAAAGTCGAAAACCTTGTTGCACAGAGCAATTCCGACAGAGCAAAAGTTGAAATTTTAGAAGAAGTGCAAAAGAAAAACGAAGAACTTTCGGAAAAGATTAACGAATTGTCAAAGGAAATTTCAGCGGACAAAACAAAACTTGAGGTTTTAAATCAACTTCAAGAAATCGTCAAAAAAGATTTTACCGAAATTGCGAATAAGGTTATAAAGAGCGAACAGAGCGACTTGCGGGAACAAAACCGTGAGGCATTGGAAGAGAAACTCAAACCTATCAAAGAAGATTTTGAAAAATTCAGAGAAAAGGTCGAAGAGTTCAATAAACAGGGCGAAAGCAACACTGCAACACTTAAAGAAAAGATTGAAAATCTTGTAAAAGAAAGTCGTGCAATCGGAGAAACCGCAGCGGATTTGACCAATGCGATTAAAACAAATTCTCAAGCAAGAGGAGAATTTGGCGAAATAATTTTGGAAAATCTTTTGAAGCAGGCAGGGCTTGTAAACAAGCGTGATGACGCTGAAAAAGGAAATTACATTACCCAACAGACATTCAAAGATTCTTCTGCTCCGAGCGAACGTCCAAGACCTGATGTAGTGCTTGATTTGCCCGAAAATAAAAACATTATCATTGATTCAAAATGCCCGTTAAAAAATTTCATCGATTTTTGCAACAGCAATGATGACGAAGTAAAAAACGAACAATTAAAATGTTTTTACGGTGAAGTTACAAAAATGATTGACGACTTGAGCGGAAAATACAATGCCCTCGAGGGTTTGCACACCCCTGAATTTAAGTTGATGTTTTTACCGTTAGAATCTTGTGCAAGTTACATTTATTCAAATCAAAAAATCATAACATACGCTTGGTCAAAAAATATCTTCATCGTTTGCCCGTCAACGCTTTTGGCGACATTAAAATTAATCGGAAGAATTTGGACACAACAAAATCAGTCGAATGAACTCGAAAACATTTTAAAAACAGCCTCAACGGCATACGAAAAACTTGTTGTTTTTCTTGAAAGACTTGAAAAAATCAGAACAAGTTTCAACTCGACCTCAACTGCATTTGACAATGCGTTCAAAACGCTTGAGGGCAGAGGCGGACTCGTGGATAAAATTGCGGCACTTGAAAAATTAGACATTCACCCGACAAAAAAAATCCCCGAAAAATACAAAGAAATTGTAGAAGTTGAATAGACAATAAAAAACTCCGAAGTCAAAACGACAACGGAGTTTAAAATTATAACGTTGCAAGACTATATCGCTTTTATGCGGTGTTTTTTGAGATAATTAAGAACATCGGTTTCGTAAAATCTAATCGCATCAGGGTACTCAATATAGTCAATGAGTTTTTTGTCCACCAATTTGTAAACCGTCGAACGTGAAATCCCTAAAATTTGCGACGCAACTTTCGCATCGATAATCTTTTCGTACTCTTGTTTTTCTTTTAAATTAGTCTTCATCTTTCCTCCGTATTCTTGTTGCTAAAAAGAATGACGGCAACGTTCTTAATTCCTAACATTACCAATATAGCCCTTTTAGCACAAAAATTTTTTAATATATTTTCCGATTTTCAAATTGAAATTTTAAAAAAACTTTGTCGTAATTCTCTCTTAACTGCCTTAAATTTTTAATAAATAATCGTCATACTGAACCTTTAGGCAAAGTATTTGTTTTTCAAATACCACTTAACTTTTTTGCGGATAAAGTTGCCGATTTCAGTCGGTTTGACCGACAGATACGGCGGTAAAATCGTTATGTCAATCTTGCCGAAACTTGCCGTATTCGGGTGACTTTTTCCAAATTCATAATGCGTAAGCACGGTATCGGGCGTAACAGGAATGCTGTATTTTTTACAAAGTTCCGCCGTAAATGAGAACATTCTCTCGACCTGCACCGCCGTGAGCGGGAATTTTGTGTCGGACAATTTCCCTTTATAGCCCGCCATTCCGCAGACTGCAACCCCAATAGAGCCTGTATTTCCGCCGCCTGTATGTGCTGCATAAAGTGCTTTGTTGTTATAACTTTTGCAAACCTCGTTTGCACTTACAGGGAAAACACCCTCGGTGATTTTTCCACCTTTGTCGATAACGTAGTGATAATGCTGTAAATCAGTCGTGTTGGGGAAATTCGCCCCCGCCGTCCAGTGCAAAATTATTCGTTTCATTTTTCCTTCCTTTTGTAACTTTCGACGGCGAAAGTCATAATCACGTCGTGGATATCGTCAATTTTGGTTTTCATTTCGTCCATATCTTCTTTGAGATTGGAAACGACTTCTTTGCTTGCAAATTCTTTTTTGAGGCAATCCGCCCAATCGTGGCGGGTTTTCGAGCAATCGGCAATTGTTTTGTATTTCAGACCGATGAGCCAATCGCATGCCTTAATCACCCCGAAAATTCCGAGAGCCGTAATGCTTATACACACCACCGCAAATGTTATGTAATGTTCAAAAGTCATTTAGTTCACCTTATCAAATTCTTTTTGCAATTTTTTGATGCGTTTTTTGATTTTCATTT
>SAMEA104315428__coassemble_842_pt1 | contig 35405 bp, 42 predicted proteins | sample SAMEA104315428__metabat2_low_PE_039 | metagenome-assembled genome bin SAMEA104315428 (sample SAMEA104315428) | gut metagenome | biome: Monkey gut; feature: monkey-associated habitat; material: faeces | place: China | collected 2013
CAATTTCTGCACCTGTCCCGACGTAGGGAATAGCATATCCCCATTTTTTTGCTTTAGATAATGTTTCAAACGCAGTAATTTGCCCCTTTTGTTTTTCTCTTTCGAGAAATTCGGGAGTAACAATTTTATTTAAAAAATCACTTTGCCTTTGACGTTCTTCATCAGTGCGTGTTTGAAAATATTTTATAGTATCATTTTGTTGAAATAAATCCGTCATTTTGTTGTCCTATTGATAATCAGATAATGAAAAATCCTTGCCTGTTTTTTGTTTGTATTTTTGCATTTCAAGCATCGATAATACTTGCGATTCTGTTATTCTGTATTTTTTTGCAGTTTCTGTTAAATCAGATTTAGAAATTTTTAAATCTTTCATACGTTTTTGCATTTGTTCGTTGTAAAGTTTCATTTGACTGTCATAATTTTTCGGTTTAACATAGCCCAATTCTGTTTTTACGTATGTCGGTTTCGGAGTGACAAAATGTTTTTCATATACTCGGATTGAATCTTGAAGTGCTTTGTTTCTTTTAAATGCCCATTCGTCTTTTATTGCTTTTGCCATTTCGTTCTTTACGTCGGGTTTCTCGTTTTCCGGTGCATTGTATATAGCATTAGCGACTTGTTTTGCAACTTTATTTCCGTCTTTAATTCCAAACAATGCCACACCTTGTGCGTATAATTGAGGATATTCTTGCTTAAAAAATACTTCAGGGTGTTCACCATATTTTTTTGCATACAAAATTGCATCATCACTTGCTTTTTTATATATTTGTCGTTGTTGCTCCGCAGGTAAAGTTTCAAGGTCATATATACTTTGTAATCCGTATTTTTGTCTTACAGCCTCTAATGAAGAATAATAACTTCCTTGTGCGGTCAGTAATGATTTTTTTACTGCACGTATTTCATTTTTATTTCTTTCAGGAATATCGTCCACACTAAAATACTTTTTCAATCTGTCGTATCCTAATTTCGCACCAAACCACCCTTGCTTTTCATCAAGATTTTGCATATTTGCATCAAGAAAGTTTGTCATTGGCTCAATAAATTTATTCATCATGTTTTGTCGTTGAGCCTTTGTGATAATACCTGCATTATAGGCTGTATCAATAGCCCCTTGAGCCTCTGCAACGGATTGTAATCTTGCTAATACATTATTTTGAGTATTTTTTCCTGTGTTATTTTTTATTTCATTTTTAGCATTTACGGGTTTTATTTCTCCAAAGGAAAATAATTCGTACAAACCTTCTTCAAGTTTAATTGCAAGGTCTTGTTTTTCCATTTTTGATAATTTAGAAAGAGCAACAAGATTATTGCCTGAACGTCCGCTATGACCTCGACCAATTTTTTCTTCTTGTTTGACAATTTTTTGTTTATCTTTATCGTAAAAATATTCAGATTTTGAACCTATGCCGTAGATGTTCAGAACTAAATCTTTTGACCCTTCAGGAAGATTTTTATTGGTTTCCACAAATTTCATAACTTTGTTTAAATCTGCCTTGCCGTTAATGATATCGTCGGCATCTTTGCTGTTCATCGAACGAAGTGCGTTGCCAAGTTCACAAACTGCAGTTTTTTTTGATTGGTTATTCAAAGAGTTTGAAACATAGTTATCTAATTTTTCTAAGGTTTCAGCATTTCCGATATCATTTCTAACACCCTCATCATTTAATAGTTTTTGTGCTTCAAGCGGTTTATTTAGTGCAAGAGCGGAAATATAAGTAGTCATTATATCGTGGTTAGAATCTTTCAAAAACTCATTTACATAGACTTCACCCAATCCTGCAATAGCACCGTTTTTAAGTCCTTCAATGCCGTTTGCATATATTAATCTGACTTCATCGACACCTGAACCGTTAAGCCCCAACATAGATATTTGATTTGTTAAATTTTCATAACCGTTTTTGAGGTTTGTTTGAATATTTGTTTGTTGTTGCTTTTCCGACCATTGAGCGTTGTATGTTTTATAACGGTTAAATACATTTGACTTAATATCAGACCATTGTTTTTCGCACAACGGATTTACTTTATATTCACTTGATAATGTTTCAAATGCCTCTTGTATTTCTTTTTCTCGTTGTGGGTTAGTTGGGTCTGCTTGCCACTTTGTATTTATTTCATTATTTTTAGCAAGAAATTTTGTCGATAAATCAATTTGATTATTTGCGAGAGTAGATTCATTTGCTTTTTGAATAATAGAATTTGCGGTATTAATTTGATTAGAAATATTATTCCCGATACGTCTGATTCCTTCAGACACCTCGTTTCCTGATAGTTCATGAGCAAAGTATTGCCTATCTCTATATGTATTAATATGTCCCATAACTTAAATCCTTACGCAGTGTAAATTCCTGTTGCTTTTGATGATTCAGGATAACCTGATAATAAAGTTGACGACGAGTCCGCTTTCGATTTTTTTGAATTTGATGAAGAAAATGCAGAATAGAGATTGCCTGCTGTTTGTCCGCCATTATTACCGAGAGGGTCGATTAAATAAGTAAAAAAGGCTGTTTGTCCTGCTCTTTTAAGTCTGTTTTGTTGAGTAAGGCTGTCTTTATTAATGTCATTAATGTCATCTCTCATTGTGTTATATGTTTCATTAACAAGTTCCAATGGTGAACCGGAATCGAAATAAACTCCACTTTTTAAAAAAGATGTTTTCTGTTGTTGCATTTGATATTTAGCCTTTTTTGCTCTGTCATCTGCTTGTGCTTGAGCCTGTTCGGCTATTTCTTTTGCCTGTTGCTTTGATTCTTGCATGTATCTCCATGTTGCAAACGTATTAGTAATTCCCTGAGCAAGTGCTGAAAATATTGCAAACCACATTGGTAATAACTCCTTTCAATTATTTTAAACTTTCGGAACGTGCTTATAATACGGAACAACCGCCGTCAAATGAAATGGCAACGGACTATCTTGAACAATATAGAAGTTTTTTTCTTTGGCGAAGTCATCTGAATACAATACTTCTTTGTAACCGTCCATTGGAAGCGGTGGAATATCGTATAATCCGTCCGTATTAAAATCTTGCACATTTTCAAGGTCATACATATTGCTTCCGATTTTTCCTCCGGCAGAAAAACTCATTTGCAAACCTATTTTGTATATATTTTTCATATTCGTAAATGTTTGCATACCTTGCATTGAAAGTCCGAGATTAGGACTTTTAAGCACACCTTTGTATTTCAAGCCAATTACAGCACTGCCGACTTTATTAACGTTTGCATTTGAAATATCAATCTGTCCGTTTTTTACGAGAAAATCACCGACATATCCACCATTTCCGAATACTGAAACAATTTCACCTTCTAAATGTTTTAATCCATAAAAATGTGTTGCAGATAAATACCATTCTGAAGTTGTATTATTAGACGGATTAAGCAAAATTTTTACTTTCACTTTTGCATAAGTAACAATATCTGTGATTTGTAAAATTCCGTATTCTCGACCCGTGATTGATTTATACCAAATCTTTTTTCCGACATCTTGAGATGAAAAAATTTCATCTTCGCAACTCAAAAATCCATTTTCATCAAGCGTTATTGTATTGTGATGCAAACCGTCATATTTCATTGAGCAATCAAGATAATTACAATTTCTTAGTTCTTCTGCTATTTGACGATAGAAGGCATATTTATCTTCCTTTTTGATTTTCATAATATCGTTAGCGTTTGCACCTTTTGGAATTTCTGATATATAATCTTCAAAACGTGAAAATTCAACAGTTTCTGTTAATCTTTCAAGATAATATTTCTCTTTTCCGTTTATTACTCTTTTGATGTTTGCAAATAAATCAGAATTGCCATCAGGGCGAGTGACAGTGCACATATCAACAAATTCACCTTTTGTGTGAACTTCTGCCCAACTGTTAATTGCCTCGTCATTTGAAAAACAAACAGAAAGAAGTTTATTTCCGCATAATGCATAAATAAGTTCAAAACGGTCAAATTTGCTTGCTAATTTTCTGATTCCGCCTTTAGTTATTTCGTAGTTTGCTTTTGAAAGATTTGTTGCTTTGAATTGTTCAAGCAAAACATCATATTCAAACATATAAACAAATCTTCTATTAGAAGAAACAAAAAAGACAAAATTATCTTTGCAAATTGGTTTAACGGGAGCCGTACCAACTCGACAAGAAAGTTTTGCAGTTATATCTGACGGAGTAATTGCTTGCGTTGTGCTACCGCCGTTTATGGTCAAGACACCTTCAGCCGTTCCGACGAGAAGAGAATTAATCCCTGACATAAGCCATAATGCTTTTGAATTTGCTTCTGCAAGGTCAAATTGATAACCGTCATTTGTTCCTGTTCCGACAGTGATATTATTGTAGTCAGCACCTTTTGAACCATAAAGATATGTAAGATATTTTGAAGAACTGCACCTGTTTAATCTGTTTTCGTAAAATGCAGTAGTAAAAGGGAAACCGTGATTTTCACTTGCTGATGTAGATGAAAGACTTGGTGTTCCGGTATTTGTATATTGAGTTTTTGTTAGTGTAAATTCATTACTTGCAGTTCTTTTCAGTTGATATTCTGGAAATTTACCGTCATTGTGAGCGATATAAAGAACGTCACAATTTTGTGTCATATTAAGGTTAAAAATTTCATTTCCGTATGGGTGAGAAATTGACAATTCCCCACCCTGTTTGTCTAAAACCCTTACCAATTCATTATTTTGGTTATACGACCAAAATTTTATTTTTGCAGTATCAAAAACTAACAAATAGGCTTGTTCTTGATTAAACTTAAATTCATATAAAGCAGAATATCTAATTTCATCAATATACTCAAAACCTGTTCGATAGTAACAATCACCTTTTATCGTGTGAAAAAAATTTCTTGAAATTTCAAATCCGTTTTGGTATAACGGCAAATCAAAACGACCTTTAAGGTCACGGTCAATTTGCCCTGATGAAAAATTATTTTTTGGAATAGATGTTTTCATTTGTTATCTCTTATTTAGCAGGGTAATTGTAGTTTCTTATTTCGGGATTGATTTTTGCTTGTCTAAAACGAGGATTATTAATAACAATCATTTTGTTATCGTTACCGTATTTGACCGAAGTTTCGATATATTTTTGCTGTGCAAGTTGCTTTAAATAATTTTCTCTTTGCTCATCATTCGTCAGAGGAAAACATATTTTTTCGGCTAATTTAAGAGCAAGACAATCACAAAATTCAGAATCATATTTTGTTACATCTTTGACGTCAGAAATGTATCTTATTTTTACCTGTGAATTTTGAAAATCATCGCAATAAAGATAATTCCCTTCTATTTGATAGTAGGTATCATCTGTCGGTCGGTTTAAATTCAGCACTCGTAAGCAATTCGCAGGTAAAGCGTAAGCCTTTTCGTATCCGTATGCAATTTTAACATTTGCCACTTCCGCAAGAATTGCACGTCCTATTGAAAAACTTGCATTAATATTTAGCAGTAATGATTTTCTGACGGTGTCATACCACATACGACATTTTTTACTTTCTTTTGTATCTTCGTCCAAAGACGTGATATTTCGGACACCGCAGTAGTCGAGAGCCATATTACAGATATCAATTTCAGAAGTTGCCATTTTTTGTCCTTTTTCAGCAAAAAGCAGACCCGAAACAAATCGGGTCTGCAAAATTGCTACATTGTTGATTTAATAATAATGATTTTTGAGCCTTGAAGTCTGACGGCTTTGACGTACATATCAATCGTAATTTCCCATGAGTTAACATGGCTTGAAGAACGTACGCAATCCAATCTTCCGATTTCAACCGCAAAGCCGATTGATTTAGGAGCAAGAAGAACATTTTGACGAACACCCTCTGATTCAGGCAGAATCGGGAGGTCAACCGTTGCTCCGCCGTTTTCATTTCCGGCAAAGGTTACAACATGGAAACCTGAAGCATTCGTTATTGTTCCTTTATCAATGGTGTTTTGATTTGAATACAACGCATTTGTGTAATTCGGGTCATCTCTAAGTGCTTCTTCTTCGGTTGCTGAAATAGCCAAAGTTACCCCGTCAACATCAACATATTGATTTTTAAATGTTGTAATGGCTTTTGAAATAACTTTTTTGTAACTAAATTCAGTTGTGCCGTCGATTGTTTTTACACCGTCTTGAGCCGCAGTAAGGGTTGTTGCCGCTTTGTTCGGTTCGCCGACGAGAACACTTCCGACAGCCGCATCAATAATACATTTATCTGTCAAACGCTTTTTAGCATCGGCAAGATTTTCAAATAATTCTGAAGTCGGGTCAGAAATTAACTTAACAACTTTGTCATAGTTATCTAAAAGATATGTTCCCGTAAATCTTTCGGCGGTTGAGATTCTGTTATCATTACGGATTGGAAGATATTGTTTTTCCGGATTTCTTCCTTTTGCAGTAACATTAACAAGTTCATTTCCCTCGATACGAGAAATATTGCTGATACCCTTAATATCCATGTGCTTAATTGCAGGTGAATTTAAGAGTTTTGTTTCTTTGTTTGCTGCTAATCTTTCAAAATTTTTCTCGAAAAGCAGTAAAGTTGCGTTATCAAGGTTTGGTGTTGCGATAACAGGCATTTTTTGTTTCCTTTCGTTTGCGATTGCAACCGCAGAAACAATATCTGAAGGTTTGCAATCTTTGTGTAATACTGCTTACTTCTTCAGAAATTGCCCGATTTCGGATTCTCTTTTGAAAGTAATTTGTTAAATTAGAGTGCTTACGCTTGTTCTATTTTAACGATTGTTTTGTGGCACATTAGGAGTACCGTTTTCTAATTCTGTATTAGAAGGAAATAGTCCATTTCCTTGTGGCACATTAGGAGTACCGCTTTCATCTAATACATTATCATCTTGATGTTTTTCGTCCGTGGGAATAAAATCAGCGAGTTTTTTCTTTTTCACAACTGTTTTGTCATTCTTGTAAACATCAATAACTTGAACAGTCAAAACTTCATTTCCTAAATCAAATTTCAATGAACCGTCAGGTTGTCGCTTGAAAAATTCAAGTTTTTCTTGTTCTTCAACAGTATTCATTTTGATTTTAAGAACATTTTTCATATATGCCTTTTGAGCAAATTCTCTAAGTTCATCGACAGATGTGGTTGCCGGAAGAGGAATTTCATAGAGGTCATACATACAAGCCAATTCCTGAATTTCTTTTTCATTCATGTTATTGATATCTTTACCTTCAAGAGGAAAAGCATCATTAAGTTTTTCAATGTTTGTGATAACCCAATTACGAACCTTTGTAAAAACAGGTTTGTTTTTTAAATTCCTGATAAGGATAGGTAAAAATCTTCTTAAAATGTGTGTTCCTGCCCCTTTTTCGTGTCCTTCAAAACGAGGCAATCTGATTTCAAACTTAAACGGAGTATAGTCCTTACCCGACCCTTTGTCGGTTTCATAAATTCCTTCAACTGTGTACTTAAATTCTGCCATAATTTACCTTTCTTTTATTTGAATATTTCACGCATTTGTTTGAGAATTGCATCTCTTTCACCGACTTTTTGGTGCGGAGAATTATCAAGTTCTCTCAATTTGTCGTAAAGTCTATCGTATTCAGCATTTTTATCTGCCTCAGTCATCACATTTGTTTGTTTTTGTAAAGGTGATGAATTTTCCTTGTAACCATATTTGCTCACAAACCCGTCTGCGACTTTATAGAACATTTTAATTACTTCATTCGGTACAGTATCTTGAAGAATTTTTTGGTCTTCTTGAGGCAAAAATTCTTTTAACAGACTTTCAACATTTTTTCTTTGAGAACTTTTTTCGGTACTCGTTTCGTGAAACATATTTTTCAATTCACTTTCGAGTTCGTTTGCATCGGTCAATTTATGAAACTCGTCAATTCCGTATTTTACATAGGATTTAACAAGGTCTTGTGCTTTATCTTTAGTAAGACCTAATTCTTTGAATTTATCTCCGAAGAAATTGAGAGCATCATCACCAAAACTTAATAACTTCTCACCATTTTCGTCGCATAAAATTGAATTCAAATCATAATCAGAACTATTTTCGGGAATATCGAGATTTTCACCGATTTGTTTACTTAAATAATCCTTAATTTCTTCGTAGTTATCGAGTGATTTAAGGTCTGTATTTTTGATATAATCTTCGACTTTTTTACCAATGAGGGATTGGGAATTATCATAACTTCTAAAAAATTCTTTTTTTAAATCGTCACCGGTCTTTCCGTCAAAAAATTTCGTCCAACCCTTTTCTTTGTATTCTTCAGGAATTGTAAAATCTGAAGAATTTTCGACGATATCGTCATTTTGCATAGCATCTAAATTATCTTCATTTGACATTTTTTCTCCTATTCATTTGTTTCATCATATATTTCAATCTGAGCAAGAACGTCTTTGGGAATAACATTTCTGACAATAGTCCAAATATCACGTCTGCCCTTTTTGTAGATAAGTAATTCAGCGTTAATGTTTATATCTTGTTCAGACCAAAGACATATTTGCTTGAGATACTTCAAAAAATACTTTCCGTTAACATCGGAGAAAAGTTCTTTAGAAGCCATTTTAAGATTTTCAAGTTCTTGTCTTTGTTTTTCTTTGTTTTCTTCTTGTTTTCTGATTAAATCATCTATTTTATTATTTGTTTGCATTAGCGATTGCACCGTCCTTTTCTGCATTAGCCATATTTTTAACCGCTTGCGATTGGATAAATGCCGTTTGTTGTTCGGCTTGTTTTTGAGCGGCTTCCTCAAATTTTTTGAGCAGTTCCTCATATTCATATTTGTTTTTAATTAATTTGTCGTTAACTAAATTTGAAACGGATTTGAGCAATTCTAAAAATTCATAAGCATTAATTGCCTGTACGATTTCCGGTTTGAGATTGATAATTGCAGAAAGATATTGTAAAAATCTTCCGATAGATTCATATACTTCCGCATTACAGAGTTTAGCCAATTCACCATTAAATGTTATTGTGTACCAAGGTTTGCCGTCTTTCATCGCATCTGCAACTATTGGCGGAATAAAATCCTGATTTTGTAGAAGAGTTTTTTTCCTGATAACCTCTTCGAGTGTATTTTCAGGAAGTTCCATAACTTCTTCATACATAAGCCCAAAAAGTCCACACTCTTGAATTATTGATATTGCTCTGTGACAAGTAGGCTCGACAAGTTCTGTAACTTCTTGCATCAATAAACCGTTTATAGATTTGCCACGAATAGACATTCTGAAACTTGATTCAGTTGCTGTCATTTGAGTTTGATTGTTAAAGTCGAGTAATTGGTCTATTTTAAAGATATTGATAATATCTTTTTTCAGTTCAGGAATTAGAAAATTAACAATAGCGGATATATCGCCTGTTTGAGCGATTGGGAATATAGGATTTTGACCGTTTGCAAGTGCTTGCGGATTGAATGTTGTAACTGCTCCGGCAGAACGATTTATCACGTTGCCTGCAACTAATGCCCCCGAAACAACGCCCAACGCTTGGTCTGTTGTTTTTTCTATGTTATCAACGGCAGTACCTTTTATGTAGTTAAGCATTTTAATTGAAGAAATTGCAAGTGTTCCTGCACTTTCTCCGTAAATTTGAGAACCTGCTCTAATTGCTCTGCACATTGAAATAGGCATTTTGCTGTAATAATCGACTTTAAAAATTTTCTTTTCAGAGTTTTCAATGAACCAATAGCCTTTATATCTTGCACCGTTTTTACCTCGTTTGCCGAGCGTAAATGAATTGTTCGGCAATATACCGTAAACAATTTTAAATTTTTTGTTGAATTTATTTCCGTCGATTGCATCTTGTATTTCTTCTGGCATATTGGAAACAAGTTCTTTTGAAAGTTCACCGTTTTTATAGCAAAATTCTTCCACGATTTGATTTAATCGCCAATGATATACGGTATAAACCACATCTATTTTATTGTTTGCACCCTCATCACAACAAGAGTTCCACACTCCGTATGATTTGAAATTAAGACAACATTCAGATTGTCCGTTTAAATATTCTCTTGACAGAAATGTTCCAATTCCTGAAGTACCGTATGAATATTGGTCGTATGCACAAGATTTTAATACGGTTGAAAAACCTGCATCAGTCGAATTTATTTGCGAAAGAAATTTTTTAGTTGCTTTTTGGTAGAAATCGGATAAATCTGTTCCGACTGCTTTATTTTTTATGTATTCTGACGGCTTTAGTGTGACTGCATTTGCGTTCCACAAAATACCTGCAAGATAATCACCGGCTTGATTGACAGATACAAACCCCGTCGGGTCGTTGATAAATACATCTTTTTGTTCGTTCGGTTGTCTTGTTTCATCAAATTCCGAGTTTACTTCATTTGTGATTGCAACATAATTCTGAATATCTTTCCAACGAGAAACATACCGATTTCTTTCTGTTTTTAATTCTTGAAACCGCTCAATGACAAGTTTTTGTTCTTTTTCTGTAATATCAATATTCATCTATGTCGCCTTTGTAATAAATTTGAAATTTATCATCTTGATAGTTTGAGGGTCGAAAACCCAATAAAGTAAGCCACTTAATTATTTGTTTATTTTGCTTGTAGCAGTTGTCCATTATGAGGCTGTATCTTTTTTCCCATTGTCGTATTTGCTTTTTGACCCCTTTTAAAAAAGTTATCATATTACCTTCGGGTAAGTAATCAGTTGTTAATAGAAAAATACCTGCTGATTTATCCGATTGAGGAATAAGTCCGAATAATCCGACAGGTTTATTGTTATTTTTAAGTCTTATAACAAAAACCTCTTTATGTTTTATTTCTCTGTATGCATTGTCGATATATAGACTTCCATATATTTCACAGAGTTCTTCTCGTGTTCGTTTGTGCAAATGAGAGAGGACATAACAGATAGTTTTTTCTTTGTTTTGGACAAGAAGTTCAGAATACATCAACCAAAAATCCTACGAAGTGATTTACCTTGTCCGTCAGACAATTCAGCACCCTTATTTCCGCCTTCTGTTTCAAGTAAACGTGATTTTGCTTTTGCAGTATCTTTTTTTTCTTCAGTTGCAGAAGTTTGTGCAGGAGTAGTATAAGTAACGGATTTAGGTCTTGCAAATATTCCCATTTTTTATTCCTTTCAATATCGTTGTTGCCAATTTTTATTTATAGTTTGAATTTTTTGTGTATAACCGAAATTGCCAAATTCTTGAGAAACATATTGAACAGGACTTGCGAATGTTAAAGCAAGAGCATCGGCAAAATCGGTTGAATGAATTTCTGTACCTTGCGTAATTTTTTCTTTTTTTTCGAGAGAGTATCGCCCGTTAGAATCAGAAACTTTTAAATCGGGGATAATGGAAATATCTCTGCATAGTTCTTGTATGTTTTCGGAATCACGAATACTAACTCCGCCTTCTTGTATAAACCAACTACGCATTTTGTCGTACATTTCTGCTCTTCTGTTTGCGTATTTGTTACTGTCATAGGCAGATTTGCCAAATTGTACAAGTTCTAATATTCCACCAACACCTTGTGATACTAAAATATCGTAAACTCCCGTGCCGTGACCGTAATCTATAAAAACTCTTGCAGGATTTACCGTTTGAATTAGTCGCAGAATTATTCCGGCAAGTCGAACATTATCCATTTTTGTAAACTTATAGAACTTGTGAACAACTCTGCCTTGTCTGATTGCGATTATTGTTCTGTCACGACTTCTTGCGGGGTCAACACCGATTATAATCGGCATACCCTCGCTACTTATGCCGAGATTTTTTTTTGCAAGTTCTATGTATTCAGGCGGAATGAGCGAATTATTATCTTTTAAAAAAGCCTCTTCAAGACACGAAGGATATTCTTGAATGAATAGATGTTCTCTGTGCTTGAACTCATTTAATAATTTGTTTCTCCGCCACAAGATTTGTTCGTCATCGAGATTATAAAGTCGTTTTAAATGCGTTTCGATATCGTTGCATCTGATAGGCTCAATCAAATTTTTTCGATATTCTTTATTTTTAAACCAAGGGTAGAAAATAGTTTGATATTCTGATTCAGGAGATTGACCGACAAGAGCCATTTCATAGAAATATCGTCCGTCACCTGTTGTGCCGTTTGTGGTACTTTCCAAAAATACTTCACTGTCTTTGTCTTCCGGAATTGTTTGTAAGATACCCGAAACGATTTCAGAAGCATTTTTCCAAAATCCGACTTCAGAACCGTGGAAAAGATTGTTTGTAGTACCTCGACCGATAACATCTGCACCTGCCGTACCTACACGAAATAGACTGTCTGTTGTAAACTCTAACATTTTAGATGAGTTTGATTTCAGAGGAATTTTAAAACAGTCGGGAAGTAAATCGTAGTATCTTTTTGCCATAGCAAAAATACTTCCTGCTGTATCATTTTTATCGCCCAAAATGAAGGCATTTTTTGCTTTTTCAAATAAAACCCGATGAAATAATCTTGCTTCTATGTATGTTGATAAGCCTAACTGTCTTGCTTTAACTACGACAAATTTGCACGGCAGACCTTTTCTTTTTCGGGTAATTATTTTGTAATGAAAATCTAACTGTATGTCATTCAGATTGAATGAGATAACACCTTTTGTTTTTGTTTTGATTTTCAGAAAATTTTTTGCGAAAAAAGGCAAATCATCTTTAAGTTTTTGCAAAAGTTCTAAATCTAATTCCGACATATTGCCGCCTATTTTAATTGGTCCAAAACTTCTGCTAAATTACCGCCGGTAACTTGATGTTTTTCGATGAAGTGTCCGGCTAACTTTCCTTTTAACTCGATTGCTTTAATTTCGTGCTGATAACAATTTACACTTTTTTTCGCACGAGATTGAACATCACTCAATTCATCAAAACAATCTTTTGCGGAATATTTTATTTCATCTTTAAATACTTGCTGTACGTTGTTTTCCGCTTGTTTTAGCCATAGGGAAACCTTAGGGTTTTTCAATAATTTGTTCGCCTCGACTGCAACGGTTTCGTTTGAAGAGGCAGAACAATCATAAGCCGAGCGATATGCTTCAGTTGCATTGTTACCATTTATCAAATAACGCAAGATGAAATTTTGTTGTTTGGTTGTCAGTTTAGGTAAATCAGCCATTTTTTAAAACTTTCTTAAGGAAAGGTGAGCATACGCTCACCTGTAATAGATTTGTTGAAAATGCAAGAGTTTTTAGTTAATACACTATGTGTTGAACTTCAATTTTAGAAGGAGAGGGGGATTGCTCCCCCTTGTGTTGTGTGCCTGAAAAAGACAATTAAGTAGAACTAACGGTTTCCTTCTGACCATAAAAATCGCATCTTTTTTGTTTTATTGAAACACCTTTTTTTGTTTTGATTTCGATATTTTCGCCGTAAACCCAACCGCAAGGCTTTCCTTTAGTTATTTTAATTTCTTCACTTGTATAAAGTTTTCGGATTTCTTCTCTTTTGATTGTGTTTAAGGCTTTTTGACCGATATTTTTTTGGTAAAAAACATTTCCGGTAATTTTGTTTTTTTCTGACAAAACGGTAATGTTTTTGTTGTTTTGAGGCTTGAAAATGTATAATTTACGCTCAGTAAATCCGTCAAGGTCAGACAGAAACCAAATTAATTTGTGTTTAATTTTTTTTGCACCGAACGCAATAAACATTTCCAAATCCACATACAGTAATCCCTGTAACTTAGCGAACATCAACTTCTTTTCGCCGTTCCCACGGCAGGGCAAGCACCCTGCATTGTGCTACTTCGATTGTTTGTTCAAATTACGTTTTTGAATTTAAACTGTTTTCAAAAAAAAATCTACGTTGTTTAACTGTTAAATTTTTTGATTTCAACGATAAGTCAATCACTACATGATTTTTTAATACTTAATATTTTGTCACAATTTCAAAAATTATAAAAAGATGAAAAATTTTCTTTTTCTAAAAAAAATAATAATAGAAATTTAATTTATTAAATTTCTATTATGTTATGTTATGTTATGTTATGTTATGTTATGGTATTTCGTTCGTATTACGAACGTAATACGCAAAATAAAAATTTTTTATACTAACGTAATACAAACGTATAACTTGAGTATTACATTAGTATCTCACCTAAAATATTTTGTATTTTTTATTCAAAAAGTAACCAATAAAAGCAAATACATATACCGCAATACTCCCTGCTAAATCACCAAATGATATTGTTATAAATATTGAAAAAACTACTAAAATACAAATAAACAGAATACCATATATACTGATTTTTTCTTTTGCTTGTTTGTTAAGTAGTCGTTTTTTTTCTTTTTGATAATCCTTGGAGTATTCTTCATTCGATACCCAGTATTCACTATATTCACTATATTTTTCATCTAAAAATTTTGCATCTTTTTCAGAAATTGTGTCGATATTAGAATTTTCAATTATTGATAAAAGACTCTTTATGTCTTTTTCTAATCTGTAAGTTTTATCTTGCTCACAAAGAAATGCTATTTCCATATCTTGATATTTTTTTCTTGTAACAAAAAACATACTCAGTCCCTGTTTATTCATCAAAAGGTTTAAGAGGAGGAACAGATATAATTCCTACTTCATATAAGCGTTGTTCAATGTAATATATCTGTTTTCGATTAAACTTTTTTTGCTCGTAATAATTATTGCGAAAGTTTTTTTCAGATGCCTCAATATCATTCAATCTTGAAGATAAATTTAAAAAAGTAAAAACAGAAAACAAAAAATTCATCAAAAGAAGAACTATCAATATTTTGTTAATATTAAAAGATGTTTGTTTTTTTTCTTCTGTATTTTCAACTTTGATTTCATTATCTTTTGTCGAAGCAGAATGATTTTTCAAGCCTTCATCGTTACTATTTACAACATCAGGTGTTAGATGATTTTCATTTTTTTTTATAAGAAAAAAATGTTCAAAATCATATTCTTTGCAAATAATTTGACAAGTCCCCAAACAAATAATAGAGAGAGATATAAGGCTAAAACTTTTAATTTTAAAACCAAATGCATAAAACAAACAAGTCAACAAACCTATCGAAAATAAAGCAATCGGAATCATCACAAACGCTGCTTTTTTTCGACCGAATTTAACTTTAAAACCAAAACGTAAAATGCAAGACGGAATTATACCGATAATTCCTATGATAATACTGACTAAAAATCCTAATAATATATTGTCATTCATAAAATCAACCTTTTTAACCTTTTCTAATATAGCAAAGTTCCTTGATTGTTATTAAAGAAAGGAACAGTTATGACTAAATTAGATTTTGCAGAAATACTTTACGCTTTGTATAAAACCTTTGGAAAAAAGAAAGCCCGAAAACTTTTTGAAAATTTGATTAAGTTTATAGTTTCTTAATTCCGTATTTAACAAGAACCTGATTTACCTCATTGAGGATTTCATCTTTGACGTCCTCGTATTGTGGTGCGTTAAACATTTCACCTTTGCCTGTTAAAAACCAATTAGCATTCACATTTAATTTTATATTCATTTGAAGCAAAAACTCAATTGAAGGTGTTCGTTCTCCTCGTTCATAATTAGTTATTGTACTTGCAGACATATCAAGTTTATTAGCCATTTTGGCTATTGATAAACCAAGCGTTTTACGAATTTCTTTTATTCTTACTCTATACATATTTATACCTATTTATGAAGATTTGTAAAATATATTCCCATTTGAGATTGCATTTTGTTTTCAAATGAGTATAATTAATCTATGTTAGTTAGTTTAACAGTTTAACTAACTAATAACACAAAAACACAAGAACGACAAGATTTGCCGTTTATCTTGTGTTGTTGTATTGCGAATAAATAGAAAGGCAAAAATGAACGAAAAAGTTTTAAAATCAATAGGCTTTCCGTTAAAAATGCTTGTCGTAATAGACAAATATGCTCACGACGAAGGTATGTCTCGCTCCGATGTTGTTCGGATTGCGTGTGACGAGTTCATAAAAAAACACGATTTAGAATTGGAAAAGTAAGGTCAAATGTCAACCAACGGTGATGAAAAAAAGTTAATAAATCCGTGGTTTGAACACGATGAAAATGCGAGCAACGACGGCAAAATTTTAAAAATGTTCCACGATTTTCGCAAACTTGCGAAAACAATGGAGCGTTCAGAATTAGAAAGTTTTGTAGCATTAGGTGCATACGCTATTTTTTGGCGAATTGTTGAATATCTCCACGGAGATACGCTTGCAGAAAACGACATTGATGTAATTGCTGACGACCTGCGAATCGACACGAAGTATGTCGAGATGATTTTAAAGAATTTCAACCTTTTCCACGTTGAAAACGGCAATTTTATATCAGACCGAGTTCTTGAAAATCTAAAAAGACGGAATGAAAAATCCAAAAAAAGCAAAAAAGCAATCCAATTCCGTTGGATTAAAAGCAAGTATGAAGAGCAACACAAAGCGATTTTCGGATTTGAAGTCATTTTGACCGAACAGGAAACAAAAAAATTATATCAAATTTGCTTAACTGTTCCGGATTTAAAAGACAAATTGGCAGATATTTTTTATACCGCAAAGCAAATGAAACCGTTTGACAACGGAGTTATCGCAAATTCAAGTTGGCTACTTAAAAAGGATAATTTGATTGATGTTTTGAACGGCAAATACGGTGCATTAAAGCACAAAAAAACAGAAGAAGAAATTGCGGAAGAAAAGCAAATCTCTTCGGCAGAAAACGAAGATAAAAAAAATCTTGAGTACAAAATTGAAGGAATTTCGTCGAAAGCGGAAGCGATTGACCTAATTGTTAATAATGGGAAGATTGCGACAATGGGCGGAAAAGCAATGGTCTTTCCGGAGTTCCGAAAATTAATGCAAAAATTTGACATAACGGATAAAGAGGTAATCGAAAAATGTCAGCACTAAAAAAAGTAATGAATGACGAAATTTCAAAATATCAAGGCAGAATTTACTATCTCGATATCAGATACGACAGATACGGAAATTTAATAAAGCCTCATATTTCCGAGGCAAATTGGATTTACAACACAAAGTGTTACGACCATTTTTCGTTTGAATTACACCACGTCATAAAATTCACGCAATATGAAAGAAATAAAGCGTGGTTTGAACAACAAGGATTAAAAATGTGCTTAATTTTAATTCCCAAAATTATGCACCAACACCTTGAAAACCCCGAATATAAGTTAAGTGACGAAAAATTTTATAAAAAATATCTTATCGAAAGATATGAATTGCTTTTTAGAAAAAAGCAATTTGAGAGCGGAAAATATCCGCAAATCTTGTCAAAAGCGACTTTTGACGAGATAAAATATGACGGTTGTTTTGATGCAGTAACGGGAGAATGTGCATAGTGAATCCCATTATTGTTTTCAGAACGAAACGTGAATTTAATAAAGCATTTCCGAGTGGAATGTTTTTATGCACAAACTGCGGCAGTCTAACCGAAAATAGAAGATTTTGCAAAATATGCGGTTGGAGAGCAGACGGATTGTTGGGAACGCAAGACAAAGGTCTAAAATACACAATTTTAGAAACAAATGAATCGGAAGAAATATTCACACCCATAGAGTACAAAACAAAGGAAGAAGAAAATGGTTAGAAAAAATTATTGCTATTCCCATAACAGTAGATACGGAACAATCCTTGCAGAAAATTGCAAGGTCATAAAAATTGATTACCAAAACGTTCAGCAACCGAGCGGATATTTCAAAACTTGTTTTTATTGCCCAAGTTACTTAAAAAAAGAAGGCAGAATGTTTATCGTATGGGGCAAAACGAAGTTCAAAGTCGGCGACATAATATCTTGTCGAGGGCGACTGAAGGGAGATGTTTTTATCGTGCAAACCCTAAAGATTGTAAAATCCGCCCCGAATGTTGCTGAACCCGATTACGACACCGCCGCAGTTGCGAATTTAAAACAAAATATATCGAATTTTTAACGTACACTATTGTTCCCCCGTGGGGAAAATGATTTCCCCACATTTTTTTAAAGGTTAAAAAAATGAAAGAAAAACTTGAAAAAATTATAAACCACTACGGATATAACCACCAAAAGATAAAACTTGTCGAGGAATGCTCCGAACTCATCAGAGCGATTGCGACCGAGGACGAGCAAAATATGCTTGAAGAAATGGCGGACGTATCGGTTGTGATTGATGAAATCACATATCATTTTCCAAAAATGCGTGAGAAATTTGAAAAGATTAAATCTGAAAAAATTGACCGCACGATTGCGAGGTTAAAATGATTGATTTTAACCAAACAGAACTTCAGATTTTATTTGAGATAAAGCGTGAAACGTCTTTTGAAGACATTGCAAAAAAATTAAGCGTTGCGACAGTTACATTGACGAATTATATGCAAAAAATTTACGCTAAAACTGCTGACGTTATTAATTATAGCGGTTTTAGAAAGTATGTAAAACTCAGAGATGTTCTTCAAAGCGAAGACGGCAAAAAGATTTTTCCGTTTGAAGAATATGCAAAATTTTTAAAAGAAGATTTAAAAAAAGATAACGAGGAAAAAGAAAACGTTATCGAACTCAAACCGAAAAAAAATGAGGACAAAAAGTATTCAAATCGTCTGACCAAACGGGAAAAGGAAGTGCTGTTTTCGTTGATTAAAACGGTTAATTACTCAGAAACCGCAAAAGAACTTTGTCTTTCACCAACAACACTCAAAACACACACAACAACTATTTTCTCAAAGTTACAGGTCAATTCTTTTCCAGAATTGGTGAAATATTTTTATACGAAATTGGATAAAAAGGTTGAGTTTGTTGAGATTTCCAAACTCCGCCGTAAGTATGAAGTTGAGATTTTTTCTCACAAAAACTCGATTGCCGAAATCGAAACAAAAATCAAGGTCTTAGACGAACTCGAAAAAGAATTTATTAATGAAAAAGCATAGGTACGAAAGGAGTAAAAATGCAACAAGAAGCGTTAACTTTTCAAGAATTAATGAGCCAAATTCCGTCCATTGATTCGCAGGACAGAGCAAAAAGTTTAGACAAAACTATTGAAACGGAATACAAAAATTTGATGAGGAAGATAACAGAATACGGAGCAAAAGGCGAACTGAATATCAAAGTCGTATTCACACCGCAAAAAGATACAAAAAGCGGCTTAACAATCGAGGCGACCGTGACAGCAAAAGCCCCGAAAGGTAAGCCAAAAGTTAATTTCTATCGTGGACAAGACGGGGTATATTTAGGCGAACCGTCCAATCTTTCCCTTTTCAAAAAGGAAGAAATAATCGACTTTAAAAACAAACAAGCAAACGACAACTAACAACAGAAAGGATTAAACAATGTCAGATTTAAAAGAAAAAGTAACTGAGTTTATTTCAACAATCGCTCCAAAAAGAAAAGAAACTCTCCAACACCCCGTGGCAGGAAGATACAACAATGAATCAATCCAAAATTATCTTTACATTGACCGCAACCAAAGTTACGAAGAAATGAAAGATTTTACAGAAGGTCACGCTTGGAAAGTTTCAACCGCAACAAATTTTGCAAAACTTATTAAAGAAGAACTCAAACGTCGAAATAATGCGACAGGAGCAGGGGCAACCGTAAAATTAACTACACAAGGCGGTTTGTTTGTTGCAAACGATGAGTTTAATCGTGGAAAAAACGAATTTGAACGTGCAAATTCTCAACAATGGTTGTGGTTAAAAAAAGGTATCAATGAAACATTTACCCATAACGAATTTTTAGAGTGGTTTAGAGGATTGAAACCTTCTATCATTAATTTTGAAGATTATTTCAAACAGTTTGCACAACTTAGAATTATTGGTATGAGTGAACTTTGCAAAAATCCGTATTTTACGAATAATGAGCAACAACAAGGTTATAGAGTAACATATAAAATTGAAAATTGCGTAAACGAATCGGAAGATTTTTTGCCGAGTGTCTTTATGGTTACAATGCCCTACGAAAAAGGGAACGACAAAATGTATTCCCAACCGATTGAACTTTTGTACGCAAACAATGACGGAGAACTCGAAATTTCTGTTTTCGCACCCGACTACGAAGCAACTGAAGAACAGGCGATTTTAGACGAGGCTAATGCTTTACAGGAAATGTTAAAAGAGCAAACAGACTTACTTGTTCTTCCCGATTTTTATTGATTATAGGGGCGAAAGCCCCTATTTAAAGGATTAATATGAAAAAGAAGAATAATCAAATTTCTGTAAAATCGTTGGCAGAGATGTACGGATATCATGAAGTTACAATGCATAGATACCTTCAACGAGCAGAGTTTTCGGAATTTTTGTACAAACACGACGGCAGACAATTCAGAGTGATTTTCACTTCGGATTTTAAAAATCGATTTGAAAAGTTTTTATCCAAACTCCGAGGTCGAGCAAAATGGCAGAAAAATAAGGAGAAGTAACAATGTCCAAATACACAAAAATGCCTGTTGAAATTATCGGCAACATCTACGAAAACCCTGAAGTGATTGGCGGTGCGAAATGAAAAAGATTGAAGTAATCAAGAAAATGAACACAGACGAACTTGCAGAGTTTTTGACCGATTTTGACTGTTATAAATCTTGTGAACACGACAGTTCGTGCAAAACACGCTCAAATTGCGTAAACGGTCTAAAAAAATACTTAGAATCCGAGGCGAAGAGTGAATAATATAGAGATTTTCACCGCTATACTTTTCGGCGGAATATTATTCACGGGCTGTTTTTTAATTTTCCACACTTGCTACAAAGTTATCAAAGAGGTATCAGAAGAATAATGCGTACTCAACAACCGACAACTGAATATATTGAAAATCGCAACAATGCGAGGTTGTCTGTTGCAAAAAAGCAGAAAAGAAAACTCACCTACACGTTAATTCGACCGTCAGAGTATGAATATAACGAGGAATTATTTATTAAAGAATATTCACAATTTGCGGATTTATTATTGTCATGCTCGTAAAATATGTTAAACTCAATTTATGAGCCAAGCCGTTATTTATGCAAGAGTTTCAACTAAAGAGCAGGAGCGAGAGGGATTTTCAATTCCTGCTCAATTAGAATTGCTCAAAAATTATGCCGACAAAAACGGCATTTTTGTTGTAAAAGTTTTCAGAGAGAGCGAAACGGCTAAAAAGGCAGGGAGAAAAGCATTTAACGAAATGCTTAATTTTGTTAAAGAAAAAAATATAAAAATTATTCTTGTCGAAAAAACTGACCGATTGTATCGGAATTTCAAGGATTATGTAACGATTGACGAGATAAAAGACATTGAAATTCACTTTGTAAAAGAGGGAGTTGTATTATCCGAAAAAGCAAGCAGTTCAGCCAAACTTGCTCACGGTTTCAAAGTCTTAATGGCAAAAAACTATATTGATAACCTTCGAGAAGAAGTTATCAAAGGACGAAACAAAAAGATTGAATACGGTGAGTATCCGCAACGTGCTCCGATAGGTTATAAGAATGTATATGACAAGGCGACAAGACATAGAGTAATTGTTCCGGATATAGAAACCGCACCGTTTGTTAAGCGTGCATTTACGATGTATGCCAAAGGTTTATCACTCGATGACGTAAGAGAAAAACTTGCTGAAGAGGGATTTTTGGTTAATGGAAAAACGGTTGCAAAAACAACTTTGGCAAGAACTTTGCACAGTCCGATTTACATCGGAAAAATGGAACTTAAAGGGGTTATTTATCAAGCATCACACACCCCGATAATCAGCGTTGATTTGTGGAACAAAGTTCAAACCTTGATAGATAAAGGAAACAAAACACGCAGTCACAATGTTGTGTTTCCTTACACAGGATTAATAACTTGCGGAATATGCGGCTGTCAATTTACAGCAGAACTCAAAAAAGGCAGATACATATATTATCACTGTACGGGTAAAAGAGGCGGTGAATGCAAAACGAAAAAAGAATATGTCCGCCAAGAAGAACTTGACGACGTGTTTGTGAGCCTCGTAAAGCGAATTGCGAATAAATTACCTGATGATGTGCTTAATCGAATAAAAAGCGGCTTAAAAGACATGCAGAGGGCTAAAAACGAGTACGAAGAATTTGAAAAGAAAAAAATAGACAAACAGATTGCAACAATAAAAAGACGGCTTGATTCTCTTTATATTGATAAACTTGACGGGAAAATTTCAGAAGAATTTTTCGAGGAAAAGAACATTGAATGGCATGCGGAGCAGAATAAATTGCTGACAAAATTGCAATCAATGAACAATGTAAGCAGAGAATTTTATGAAGGTTCGAACTTGCTGTTGGATTTCTGTAAATCCGCTGATAGACTGTATATACAGGCAAGTCCTGAGAAAAAACGACAAATTTTAAAATTAATAGGTTCGAACTTTATATACAAAAGCGGAAATGTAGCAATAACGCTCAATCCCGCCTTTGATTTTCTATTAAATTGTGATTTGTGCCGTATGGTGGGCGATGCGGGACTCGAACCCACGACCCCCACAATGTCAATGTGATGCGCTACCATCTGCGCTAACCGCCCATTATTTATTTAATTGTCCCTTCGGGAAGATGCGCTACCACCTCTCGAAAAAACATTCACCGGATGTTTTTTCTCGGCAGAGTGCTAACCGCCCATTATTTATTTAATTGTCTTGGTCAGGACTTCTTTGTTTCCAAAAAACATCTAAATTTTTTTCTTTGTCAGTGCCGACCACCTTAATTAAATTTGCCTAAATGTATAACCTACGGCAACTTTTCTAGCACTTTATCCACCCGCCAATTCCGAAATCAACGATTTATCTGCCGATTTTCACGAATTTTAGGTATTAAAAAAGAGCCCTAAGACTCTTTTTTAAAAAATGGCTCCTCGAGTGGGACTCGAACCTACAACCCTTCGGTTAACAGCCGAATGCTCTGCCATTGAGCTATCGAGGAATGCTCACGTTTCTATTATAAACATGAAAAAAATAAAATGCAAATACTTTTTTTCTAAATTTTAAAAATTCGTAAAATTTCTCCTTTTCAGATTAAATTTTGTTTAAGATATCAGTTTTATTCTATATTTATATTATAATATTTTCGATAGAAAGTTGGAGTAACAAATGTTATTAGGTGTAAATATTGACCATATTGCGACTTTAAGAAACGCTCGAGGCGGTAAAGAACCCGATGTTTATACTGCGGCACTTTTTGCCTCAAAATGCGGTGTTCACAATCTGACAATGCATTTGCGTGAGGACAGACGTCATATTAAAGAAGATGATGTCAGAAAAGTTTGCAGTATTCCTGAGTTAAAAGTTACTCTTGAAATGGCTGCAACAGACCAAATGCGTGAATTTGCTCTTTCGGTCAAACCTTACAAATGTTGTATCGTTCCCGAGAAGAAAAATGAATTGACAACAGAAAACGGATTTGATGTTGCGGGCGAAAATATCCCGATGATGGCAGACAACGTTATGCCCGAGTATCAGGCACAATACATTGCCAACTTTATAAAACCGTTATTTGAAGCAGGCATTGAAGTCGGACTTTTTCTTGACCCCGACAAAAAACAAATTGAGGCGGCAAAATCAACAGGTGTAAAATCTTTAGAATTAAACACGACAGCATATTCTAACGCTTATGGTACGGATAAAGAGGAAGAAGAATTTTTAAAACTCAAAAATGCCGTAGAACATGCTATAAATTTAGTTTTTACAGTTAATGCAGGTCATGGTCTTACATATAATAACGTTCACAGAATGCACGAAATAAAAGGTTTACACGAACTTAATATCGGTCACTCCATTATTGCAAGGGCAATTTTCACGGGGCTTGAACCAGCAATAATTGAAATGAAACGCTTAATCTTGTAATATTTGTTTTTGTGATATGATATAAGCATAAATTTATAAGGAGAAACATTAATGAACAGAATTTCACATTTTAAAAATGCAATGGCTCACAGAAATGCTATTAAAATCATTTCAGGTATTGATAATTTTGATATGGACAGAGTTGCTAACGTTGTTAACGCTGCAACACAAGGTGGTGCTCACGCAGTTGATATCTGCTGGAGCAAAGACATTTTCGATATGGTTCGCTCAATGACAGAACTTCCGATTTTCGTTTCATCAATCAATCCGTCAGAATTAGTTATGGCTGCTGAATGGGGTGCTGATGCAATTGAACTCGGCAACTACGATGCACTTACAAAATCAGGAAGAATGGTTACTGCAGACGAAGTTTGGAACTGGGCTAAAGATACTAAATCAATGTTGAACGGTAAAGACGTATTCTTCTGCGTTACTATCCCCGGTCACATCTCAATGAATGAACAAATCGAATTGGCTCACAAATTGGAAACTCTCCACATCGATTTGATTCAAACTGAAGGTTCATTGGTTCACGAACACTCATCAAACGGTGCATTGGGCTTGATGGAAACTGCAATGACTTCAATGGCTAACACAATGGAAATTTCATCAAACGTTGAAATCCCCGTTATGACAGCAAGCGGCATTTCAGTTAAAACAGCATCTATGGCTTTGGCAGCAGGTGCATGTGCTGTTGGCGTTGGCTCAGCAGTTAACAAATGCGATTCATTGATTTCAATGATTGCAACTGTTAGAAGCCTCGTTGAAGCAACTTCAATGTGGACATACAATTCTTCAAAATCACACGAAGAAATCCACGCTTAGTTCAAATTTTAGGGATACGCAATTACGCAATTTGCGTGTCCCTTTTTTAATTTTATGACGACATTTATTGATAATAAATCTGATATTAAATTTAAGTTGATGACCTTGCAGGATTTGGTCATTTCGCTCGACAGGCTTACTCGTTTTAAAAATCCTGAAATTAAGTATAGACGTGTCTTTTACGACATTATTTTGCGTCATCTTATTTCTCCGTCTGTTTCAAAACACAAATTAGATGAACTTCCTCCGTCGTTTTTGGTTTCTGTTGTTCAGGAAATTTGGAATACATCTGTTAAGTCATTGTTTGATGATTGTGATTTTGAAAATTCAATCACGTTGCGTGATTTGGACGAGCAACAATATAATATTTCAGATGATTATACGCTCGAATTGATGAATTCTGATTTGAAATTTTATCCGATTTTAAAAAATATAAAGGTCGAGGAAATCCCGAAAAATCTTGAGTATTTAAAACTTTTATTTGAAAATTCTGTCACAAAGTCCGATTTTGTGGGCATTTCCGAGAAAATCAGACGTAATTATAAAACGTTATTTCCTGTGAAAAAACTTATTTTGACTGAGGGAATAACTGAAGAAATTTTATTGCCGAAATTTTCCGAGGTTTACGGTTATAATTTTGACGAAAACGGAGTTTATATTCTTGCAACAGGCGGCAAGAGTAAGGTTTTGAGTCTTTATGCCGAGTTGAAATATATTCTCAAAATTCCGATGTTTGTTCTTCTTGATAATGATGCTGAGCCTGTTTATTGCGATGTTTGCTCTGTTTTGAGAAGTCAAGACAAGGCTTATTTGATTAAGTCGGGTGAGTTTGAGGATATTTTGTCGAAAGAATTAATCCAAAAAACATTTGCTGAGATGAATTATGACATCAAACCTGCGTCGATTGAGGAACTTTCTTCTGAGGGGGGAACTTGTGAGGCGTTGGAATTATTATGGAAGTCGAGAGGGCTTGGCGAATTCAGGAAAGCTCATCTTGCAAAGGCTGTTCATGACTGCCTTTCCGATAAATCATATATTACCGATGAAATTCATTCAATTTTGGAATTGGTGATTAATTTGTAAGTTTTAAAATGATTATGCAACAAAAAAGCACCCCGATTGAGGTGCTTTTTGTATTTTGCTTAAATTTGATTAAGCGTTCAAGTGAATGTATTTTGCGTCTTTGATACCGTCGATTTCGGAAATTGCTTTCAATGTTTCGTTATCGACTTTTGTATCTGTACTCAAAATCATAATTGAGAGCGGATCTGAGCCGTTATTGTCCGCAACGTGCATTTTGCTGATGTTTACGTTGTTAGAACCGATTACTGTTGCAACTTTTGCAATCATGCTCGGTTTGTTTTCGTGAGGAAGAACAATCATGTGTTCTTCAGGTTCAATGCACATTTTGTGTTCGTTGATTTCTGTAATTCTCGGCATTCCGTCTGTGATTAACGCACCTGAAACGCAGATTTCGTCTTGGTCAGTTAATAATTTAACGGTAATTGTTCCTTGGTAAGAACATTCGTTTTGAGATTTTGAAGTTACAACGTTGATGCCACGTTTCTTAGCGATAACGGGGGCATTGACGTAGTTAACACCTTCATCAACTGATGAGAATACGCCTTTTAATACCGCGATTGTGATTGGTGAAATGTCCAAATCTGACAATTTGCCTTCAACTGTGAGGTTGATAGATTTCAAGTTGCCGTTTGCGATTTGGAATGCCATTGCACCGACGTTTTCAGCAATTGTCATATAAGGTTTAACAGGTTCCAAAACGGCAGGTTTCAAAGCAGGAATGTTGACTGCTGCTTTTGCACTTCCGCCTGAGAGAACATCTCTGATTTGTTCTGCAACATCGATTGCTACGTTCAATTGTGCTTCTTTTGTGCTTGCTCCAAGGTGAGGAGTCAAAACAACATTTTTGTCGCAATCGCAAAGTACACATTTTGTCATATCGGGTTCATTTTCGTAAACGTCGATTGCAGCACCTGCAACCTGACCTGATTCCAATGCTTCTTTCAAGTCTGCTTCGTCAATAATTCCGCCTCTTGCACAGTTGATAAGCCTTACGCCTTTTTTCATCTTTGCAATAGTGCCTTTGTTGATTAAGTGCATTGTTTCACGAGTTTTCGGAACGTGAACCGTGATGTAATCGCAAACGCCCCAAAGTTCGTCCAATGAGTTAACATATTTTGCACCTGCTTTTTCAACTGTTTGTTGTGAGGTGTAAGGGTCTGAAACGACAACTTTCATACCTAGTGCAAGTGCAACTTGAGCAACGTGCGAACCGATTTTACCGAAGCCTATGATACCCAATGTTTTGCCGAAAACTTCAACGCCCGTAAATTTTGAACGTTCCCAATTTTTTGCTTTTGTTGAAGTTGCTGCAACAGGGATATTTCTTGACATTGCAAGCATTAATGCTATTGTGTGTTCAGCCGCTGCGTTAGTGTTTCCGTCGGGTGAATTTACAACCAAAATACCTTTTTGAGTTGCTGCTTCGATGTCGATGTTGTCAACGCCTACGCCTGCTCTGCCGATGATTTTGAGGTTTTTGCCCGCTTCGATAATCTTTGCGGTAACTTTAGTTTGGCTTCTGACCATAAGTGCGTCGTATTCGCCAATGATTTCGCAAAGTTCATCTTCTGTTTTTGTGGGCAAAAAATCAACTACTGCAACGCCATCGAGGATTTTTCCGGCACTTTCGTTAATTTTATCTGTAATTAAAACTTTCATTATCTGTCCTTTTCTTACGCTTTTTCTGCAAGTGTTTTGATTACTGCTGCAACGCCTGCACCTAATTCAAATTTGTAACCTAATTTGTAAAGTGATGCTTCTAACGAACCGATTGCCGTGATTGCATCTCTGTCTGAAACGAAGCCTAAGTTACCGATTCTGAAAATCTTGTCTTTGAGTTCTTTTTGACCGTTTGCAACTACGATATCAAAATCTTTTTTGATTGTTTTTCTGATATCGGGAACCGAAATTCCTTCGGGAGGAAGAACTGCTGTGATTGCATTTGATGCAACTTTTTCGTCTTTAACAAGCAATTCCAAGCCGATTGCCTTAACGCCCGCTCTTACTGCCGATGCAATTCTTGCGTGTCTTGCCCAAATATTTTCAAGACCTTCTTCTTTCATCATTTGAAGTGCTGTATCAAGTGCAACAAAAAGGTTTACGGCAGGTGTCCATGCTGTTGAAGCGTCGAGAACCGATTTTCTGTTTTGTTTCCAATTGAAATAGAAACTCGGATTTGCACATTCTTCGCTTACTTTGATTGCTTTTTCGCTTGCAGCCAAGAATGAAAGTCCCGGAGGAATCATAAAGCCTTTTTGTGAACCGGAAATGAGAACATCAATGCCCCATTCGTCCATTTTGCAAGGCAAAGCACCTAAACTTGTTACACCGTCAACAACTGACAATGCACCGTGTTCTTTGATGATTTTAACGATTGATTCAACATCGTTTGTTACGCCTGTTGCTGTTTCGTTGTGAGTCAAAGTTACGATTTTATATTCTTTATTAACGTCGGCATCTAAGATTTTCTTAACTTCTGCGGGGTCGATTGCACAACCGGGGTCAACAGTGTATCTTGTTACAACTGCACCTTTCATTTCTGAAATTTTTGCCCATCTTTCGCCAAAGTTACCGATTACCAAAGATAAAACTTTATCACCGGGGTTTACGAGGTTGAAGATTGCTGATTCCATTGCACCTGTTCCGCTTGCAGTAAATACTAAAACGTCGTTTTTTGTTTGGAACAAGAGTTTCATATCTTCATAAACTCTTTTTAATACTGCTGAAAATTCTGTGCTTCTGTGTCCGATAGGGTGCTTAGCCATTGCAAGCAATACGCTTTCGGGTACAGGAGTCGGTCCCGGAATCATTAAAAATGTTTTATCTTTCATGTTAGAGTTCTCCCTTATTATTCTATGAAACTATTGTCGCATAAACATAAGAGAGAAACTCAAGGTATTACATAATGTTAATTTTATTTATAAAATCATTGCCAATATCATCAGCAAAATCATGCCCGCTTGCAATCCGCCTGAGAGATATCTGTCGAATTTGTTCTCGTGATAGCCGACGCCAGTTTTTTGTGCATGGGCTGCACTTACTACTCTATCAAGCCTTGAGAGGCTATCACCCGAAAAAGTTTTCTTAAAAACTTTCTTTTCCATTTTCGACAATCTTTCATCTTCTGTTGCATTCGGATTTGTTCTACCAAAAATCATATTCTCTGCAGAAGATAGTGCCTGTTCAAAGTCACTATGATAAGATGCTGCTCCGCCTGTTGGGTATGATGAATATGTATTGTTTTTCGAGTTGCCGTAAGTGTACGGATTGTTTGAACTTCCTGTTTTGAATCCGCCCATTGTTGTTCCTCCGAATGAGAAATTTCTCTCTTGCGGAGTGTAATAATTTTGAGGATATTGTCTGTAAAATTCCTCTGGTGTGGTAGGTTGCGGCTCGGAGTTGTTGGCAAGCATGCTCTCATTTGCGTTAATCGCAAGAACAGACGCTTTGAGTTTGTCGGTTCTGTCTGAGAGTTCGCCTTGTGAAATTTTGCCGAAAGTCTTTTGTTCCAAGCGTTCTACACGCTTGTAAACATTTTCGCCCTGATATGTTTTTTTGAAAACTTTTTCTTCCATCATATCAATGACGGGATATGTGACGTTTTTATCCTCGGGCATAAATTCCGCTTCTGCAATCCGCTTTTCGTTTTCGGTCTTTTTCGGTTCTGTCGAAAGTCCGCTTGCATCTGTAATTTTTTTAATTCTTTCCGAATTTGTGCCTGATTTTTTTTCACCGAACAAATATTCTTCAATTCGGTTTAATCTCGTTGGGGTTTGCTCTTCTTTGTATTCCACCCCGAACAAATCTTTTTCGATTGCTGAAATGTCATTGATTTCTGCACAGTAAACTTGGCAGGACAACGCTGTCAGCATTGCCGCCGCTAAAATAAATTTCTTCATAACCGTATCCCCTTATACGGTATAAATATAACCTATGTTGAAACAAGTTCCTATAAGCCAAATAAAAGCAAATCCGATTGCGATTGTCGGGATAAAAACAAGCATAATTGATGATGATTTTGACAAATTGTACGTATTTGCAAGTGATTTCGTGTATAAAATTATTACCCAAACGAGTAACAAAATCTCAAGTTTTGTTCCCAAAAAATAGCCAATTTTCGATGAATTTTTCAAAATTTCAAACGGTGCCATAAAAATATAAGGCAAAAGTGTATATGCCGACAAATTCAATAAATGTCTGCTTTTTCCGCCATTGCCGAAAATTTTTGCAATGAAATCAAAAAATATTGCCGAAATTGCCCAAACGAACAAAATTCCAATCAGGTAAATTCCTATTCCGCCGAGATACAAAATATCTTCATTTAATCCGCTCGGAAGTGTGTGATTGGGCAAATATAAAAATAATGATGTCCAAATTAATGTCAGCATTCCTTTGTAAATCGGACTTTCTTTGGAAACTTCCGAAAAATCAAATTCAAATAGGATTTTATATAAATTTTCGACGTATTTTTCCATTTTTACTCCCAAAGATAAAGCGGTTTGCGTGCGTATTTGACACTTGCTGGCATAAGTCCGTCAATTACCGATGTCTTTTGGGTTAAGCCCAATGATGAGAGGAAATTGTTGCTCTTTCCGTAATCGACAAAATCAATAATATCCTTTGTAAATCCTTTCTTTTCAAGGATTTTAATCATCATTTCTTTTGCTTCTCTGTTACCGCCCGTTGAGTCAACAAAGCCCAATTTCTTCGCCTGTCTGCCCGTAAAAATTCGTCCGTCGGCGTATTTATTGAGATTTTGGGTTGTCAAATTTGTTTTTGCAACTTCGTATTTATCGTTACGTTTAATTCTTCCGTTTGTAATTGCGGATTTGAATTGTTGGTATGAATCGTTGACCATTTCTTGAAGAAGTTGACGTTCTTCTTTTGTCATAGCACGGGTTGAAGAGCCTATATCCTTGTATTTACCGCTTTTTATGACGTTTTGAGAAATTCCTAATTTGTTTGTCAAAAGTTCGTGAGCGTCGGTTGTGGACATAATTACGCCGATACTGCCCGTCATTGTCCCTTCAAGGGCTACAATTCTGTCGGCTGCACTTGCCACGTAATATCCACCGCTTGCCGCAATGTCGTCAAGCACTGCAATAACAGGCTTTTTCTCTCTGACGTGCATCACTGCCGAGTACAATCTTTGGGACATTCCGACCGTTCCGCCGGGTGAGTTAATTCTTAAAATAACACCTTTTACCGTGTCGTCGTTTTCCGCATCGTTCAAGGCTTTAAGAGCCACAAGCGAGGAATTTTCTTCGACAAATATATTATTTTCGGGGGTTGAATTTATAACACCGTTCAACCCGATAACTGCAACCTTGTTCGGACTCATAATTTTTGAAAAGTTTGTCTTAGGCTTTGAGTTTTTTTGTTTTTCGCTGTTATCGGATTTGTTGAAAACAGGTGTCAAAAAGCCTATCAACATTGAAATAATACATAATGTCAAAACTACGATAAAAAGTTTATTTTTCGTCATTTTATGCCTTCATTTCCTTGCAAATTCTTTCTAATTCGTCAAGCATTGCCTTTTTGTATTGATTGCAAACTTCTTCGTTTCTTCCCTCAAATCTGAGTGTGAAAACGGGTTCGGTGTTGCTTTGTCTTATCATCGCAAATCCGCCGTCAAATACAATCCTCAAGCCGTCTAATCTTATTATATCTTTTATTTCATCACCGAAAAATTCGGGATTTTTGCCGATTTCTTCATCAATTTTCGCAAGAACGGGCTTTTTCATTTCGTCTTTGCAGGGGAAACGAACTTCCGCAGACGTATAAACAGCATTAAACGGTTCAAGAAGTTGTGTTAATTTGAAGTTTTTGTCTTCTTTTTTCTTTTTATTAACAAGTGCCGCAATTCTTGATGCCGCATAAACCGCATCGTCAAAGCCGTACCAATTTTCTTTGAAGAACATGTGACCTGACATTTCGCCTGCTGCAATTGCGTCTGTTTCTTTCATTTTTGCCTTAATGTATCCGTGTCCTGTTTTGCACATAACTGCTTCCGCTCCCAACTTGTTGAGGCTGTCGAACAAAACTTGTGAACATTTTACTTCTGATACGATTACAGGCTTTTTATCCGCATTTTTAAATCTCGGAATGATGTCTGTCGAGTAGATGTAGAGTAATTTATCTCCCGTCAAATAGTTACCGTCGCAATCAATAACACCGATTCTGTCCGCATCACCGTCAAATGCAACCCCTATGTCTGCTCCTGTTTCAACTACGGTCTTTTTGAGGGTGTCCAAAGTGCTTTCGATGCTTGGGTTTGGGTGGTGGTTAGGAAATCTTCCGTCGGGTTCTGTGAAAAGTTCGACGACTTCATATCCGCATTTTTTAAGCATTTGCGGAGCAACCACGCCTGCTGCGGCATTTGCACAATCTGTGACGATTTTTACATCTTTTTTATCCGTTCCGAAAAGTTCAATTTGTTTTTCAATGTATTTATCTACCATGTTAAATTCGTGGTATTCACCTTTGTTTTGGGGGTCTTGGTACTCACCATCGATAACTTTTTGTGTAATATTTTTTACATCTTTGATTTGTTCTTCGTGGAGAGATTGTTTTTCGCAAGTCATCTTCAAACCATTGTATTCAGGGGGATTGTGGCTTGCCGTAATAATCAACGCACCGTCAACAGTTCCGAACGGAGTTTCTATAAATTCTGAATAATATCCGAAAGGTGTCGGTCCCATTCCGAGGTCAATTACGTCGCCACCTGCGGCTAGAACGCCGTCAATGATTGATTTTGCAAGCGGAAGTGAGTGCAATCTTGCATCTCGAACGACTGAAAGAGTTACTTTTTCTTTGCCTAAACGTTCTTTGACGTAATAAACATAGGCTCTTCCGACTTTTTTAAATAATTCTTCAGTGACTGTTTCTCCATAAACGCCTCTTATATCGTTTTTTCCGAATGCTTTTAACGTAATCATGTAAACTCCTTGTATTGTTGACGTAATAATTATAATATAAATAATAACTCAAACATGGAAAAACTTATGAATAAAGGCAAAAATTTTCCCGACAATAAAATTTCTTTTCTGTTCCTGCTTCCTTGCGTGGCAGGTTGCCTTATTTTTATTATAATTCCTGTGTTTTGCTCATTTGGGGTGAGTTTTTTTGATTGGGATTTGTTATCGACTCCGAAATTTGTCGGTTTTGATAATTATTTTGAACTTTTCAAAGAGCCTGAATTTTTCAGAGTTTTGAATAATACTGTTATTTATGCCGTATTTACAACCCTATTTGCCGTTTTAATCCCGTTATTTTTGGCTGATATTTTGAATAAAAAATTCAAATTCTCTGATTTGTTTAAAACTATTTATTTCATTCCGTTTATCACCCCAATGCTTGTAGTTGCGTTGGTTTGGGCGTGGATTTTTGACCCGAATATCGGATTAATGAATTATATTTTAAGAACAAATATTCAATGGCTTTATAACCCCGATACGGCTATGTTTGCGGTCATTTTGGTTTCTGTTGTTAAGTTAATCGGCTACAACACGGTTATGTTGATAGGCGGTTATGCGGGGATAAATTCTTCTCTTCCTGAGGCGGCTAAAATTGACGGAGCGAATGCCTTTCAGACATTTTTCAAGGTTACTTTACCGCTTTTGAGTCCCGTAATATTTTTTGTTTTAATTATCACAACGATTTCCTCGTTTCAGGTTTTTGATTTGATTTATTTGATGACACAAGGCGGACCTGACGGTGCGACGGACGTTTTGGTCTATTGGCTTTATAAAAATTCTTTTGAATATTTTGAAATAGGCAGAGCATCGGCGACGGCTTATGTTTTGTTTGTTATTATTGCTATTTTGTCTTTAATTCAATGGTTTGCTCGCAAAAATTGGGTTTATGGGGAATAATTTAATGTCGATTTTTTCAGATACTTCGGCTCCGCCTCAGTGACCGAAAACTCTAATCCGTCATTCTGAGCGTAAGCGAAGAATCTATAAAATAAATGCATTAAAACAGATTCTTCGGTCTTTTCAAGACCTCAGAATGACGAGGAATGCAGAACTGTATTGTCGACGAAAGTCGCCCTTACCCGAACTTTTCAAGACCTTAGAATGACGATAATTTTGTAATGATAACAATGTATAAATTAAAAAAGCGGTCATTTCTGACCGCCTTATAACCTTATAAAATTGTGTTTGAGCGACTAAATGTTCATTGCTCTTAAAATATCTGTTATGTCTGAACTTGTCTTTTTAACATCGGCAATTGCATATTTAATTGCGTTATCAGGGTCTTTCAAGCCGTTACCCGTTAAGATACAAACAATTTTTGAGCCTTCTTTAACTGCTTTTGCTTTGTTTGATTTAATCAAGCCTGCAACAGATGCTGCTGATGCGGGTTCGCAGAGGATACCTTCTGTTGATGCAATCATTTTGTATGCTTCAACGATTTCATCATCTGTAACGCTATCAATTGTTCCGCCTGACAAATCTCTTGCTCTTTCTGCTTTTTCCCAACTTGCGGGGTTGCCTATTCTGATTGCAGTTGCAAGGGTTTCTGGGTGCATAATTCTTTCACCTCTGACAATTGCCGCTGCCCCTTCTGCTTCAAAGCCCATCATTTTTGGCAAGTGTGTTGATTTGTTGATTGCGAGCCATTCTTCGTAACCTTTGAAGTAAGCGGTGATGTTACCTGCATTTCCAACAGGGATAAAGTGATAGTCGGGGGCATCGCCCAATGCTTCTATAATTTCAAATGCACCTGATTTTTGACCCTCAATTCTATACGGATTGAGTGAGTTTACCATTGTAATCGGGTAATTTTTTGAAATGTCTATAACTCTTTCCAATGCTTCGTCGAAGTTACCGTTAATTGCGATGATATTTGCACCGTACATCATTGCTTGAGAAAGTTTGCCGAGTGCGATGTATCCGTCAGGAATAAGAACAAATGTTTTCATGCCCGCTTTTGCACCGTATGCAGCGGCAGCGGCACTTGTGTTACCTGTTGATGCACAAATGATTGCGTTTGAGCCTTCTTCTTTAGCCTTTGAAACTGCCATTGTCATACCACGGTCTTTGAAACTTCCTGTCGGGTTTGAACCTTCAAACTTCAAGTAAATTTCAGCGTCAAGTCCGATTTTTTTTGCCAAATTGTCAGCCTTAATAAGCGGTGTGTTTCCCTCGTTTAACGTTACGACGGGGGTTTTGTCCGAAACAGGCAAATATTCTCTGTATTTATTGATTAAACCTTGATAATGTTTATCTGTACTCATTTTTTTATCCTTAATTCATTACTCTTATTAAACTTTTTACTTCTTCAATTACGTTTGAATGTTTCATTTCTTCAAGTGCATTTTTAATATTGCCCTCGTTGCATAAGCCTGTAATGATTACGACTTCTGCGTTTCCGTCTTTTGAACCTTTTTGAAGAATATCTGAAAGGTTGATGTTATGCTTTCCGCAAATCGTTCCGATGATGCCGATTGCACCCGGGGTGTCGATTGTGTTGAGCATTATGTAGTAACGGTTTGTTGTTTCGTCAATGCTCAATGATTTTGCGGTTTCCGTGTGATTGCATCTCATCATCGGCAAAGGATATGCCGTGCGTTTAATTTCCGCACAAAGTGCCAAAATATCCCCTACAACAGAACTTGCAGTCGGAAATTCTCCTGCTCCGGGACCTGTAAACATAATTTCGCCAACAGGTTTTCCTGACAACATAACCGCATTTGTTACGTTATTGATTTTCGCCAAAACGTGATCTTTCGGAACCAACATTGGGTGTACACGAACGTCTGCCGTGCCGTTTTCATCAAGTTCCGCCGAAGCAGTCAACTTGATTTTGTAGCCCAATTCGTTTGCTC
>SAMEA104315428__coassemble_847_pt1 | contig 34256 bp, 28 predicted proteins | sample SAMEA104315428__metabat2_low_PE_039 | metagenome-assembled genome bin SAMEA104315428 (sample SAMEA104315428) | gut metagenome | biome: Monkey gut; feature: monkey-associated habitat; material: faeces | place: China | collected 2013
AGCAATAATTGTCATACTGAGGCGGAGCCGAAGTATCTGTTTCCCTCGACATTTCGCAGATTCTTCGCTTTGCTCAGAATGACAAGAACTGACTTGGTCGACTAAATTCGACCCTACTTCTCTAAAATAAATTTAATAGAAATAAATAACCCTGAATGGATTGATTTGTAATATGAATTAATATAATTGGCTGGATTGCTTCGTCGTTCATCCTCGCAATGACAGAGAACAAAAAATTTCAGACAAAAAAGCAACCCCGAGAGGTTGCTTTAGTGATTAAGGATTTAAGGAAAATTACAAAAATCTTCCTTGCGAACCTCCGCCGCTATTTTGAGCCTTTTGATTATTCAAATTTTCATTGAAATTCCGACTCGGTTCGGCGGGAGTTAATCTGACAGGCTCTAATTGCGTTTCGTAATTTGGTTTACGAGGAGCAACGGGAGCCGCAGGTTTATTCATTTGTTCTTTCAAAGAATTTTCTTGTTCCTGCAATCGTTTTTGAATTTCCTCTTGAGCCGCTTTATCGGGGTCAGGAGTTTGCGTTTCAACTTTTTCCGTTATTTCCGACTGAGGAACAGTTGCAGTTGCTTTAAGTTCAAATTTCGGATAGGGGAATTTTGCATCTTTTTCCGAATCGGCAGCGGCTTTCATCGTATCACGCCAAATAATTGCAGGGAGCGTACCGCCTGTAATTCCTGGGAGTTTGGAGTTATCATCATTTCCGACCCAAACACCTGTTGAAATATCAGGGGTATATCCAACAAACCAAGCATCTTTGCAGTCATCTGTTGTACCTGTTTTACCTGCTTGAGCAACACCGATTCTTGCCGCAACGCCTGTACCTGCCGCAATAACTTGTTCGAGCATAGCATTGACCGCACCTGCTGTTTCAAAGTGCAAAACTTTTGTTTTTGAAACTTTATCGGCAGAGTAAATCGTTCTTCCTCTTGCCGTTTCGACTCTTAAAACGGAGAAAGGTTTAACCTTAAATCCGCCGTTTGCAAAAACGCCGAAAGCGATGGTCATATCGTACAATTTTACGCCGTTTGAACCCAATGCAATGGTTGAGTCGTTTGCAAGCGGAGTTGTGATACCCAATTCACGAGCCATGATGATAACGGGTTTAATTCCGACATCATCGATAAGTCTTACAGCTGCAACGTTTGAGGACAATGCCAATGCTTTATAAAGCGGGATTCTTCCTCTGTATTTGCTTCCGTAATTTCGAGGCGACCACGAACCGATAGAGAACGGCGTATCTTCAATAGCGTCGTTAGGCGACCAACCTTTGTAAACCGCAGTTGCGTAAACAAACGGTTTAAATGATGATCCCGGAGGACGAACTGCTTGTGTTACTCTGTCGTATTGGCTTTGAGCGTAATTTTTACCGCCGACGTAAGCAATGATTTTTCCGTCAATAGGCGAAAAAGAGAACACTGCCGCTTGATTTTTGCTGCCTGACAAGCCCCAAGATGCAAGGTTTCTGTTAACTGCATCTTCAGCCGCTTTTTGAACTTTATAATTCAAAGTGGTTGTAATTTTGTAACCGCCTTGAGAAATATCCTGCTCATCAAAGCCCAACTCTTCAAGTTCCTGCATAACATAGTCAACAAAGTAAGGTGCTCTGTTCAAAGTTCTTGCACCCACAACCTGACTGAGTTTCAAGGGTTCGTCTTTTGCCTGTTTCATTTCTTCTTTTGTAATGTATTTCATTTTATACATTCTGTCCAAAACCTTGGCACGACGCTTGAGAGCGAGGTCTTTGTTATTGAACGGAGAATAAACAGACGGTGCCTGAGGCAAACCTGCAATCAACGCACATTCCGCAAGGGTGAGGTCTTTGAGCGGTTTGTTAAAATAAGTTGCCGCCGCACCTGCCGCACCGTAAGCACCTGAACCTAAATATACATTGTTCAGATACATTTCAAGAATTTGGTCTTTGGTCAAAGATTTTTCAATTCTTGATGCGATAATAATTTCTTTAATTTTTCTGTTAAAACTTCTTTCATTTGAAAGGAACAAAATTCTCGATAACTGTTGAGTAATCGTACTTGCACCCTGAACTGTCCGTCTTGCAGAAATATTTGCAAAAGTCGAACGAACGATACCGAAAAGGTCGTAACCTTGGTGTTTGTAGAAGTTTTTGTCTTCTGTTGCAATCAAAGCGTTGACCAAATTTTTCGGAACATCTTTGATATGAGTTGGCTCAAACTTATATGCCGTAAAGGTTTTGATGAGTTCACCGTCTTCAGAATAAATTTGTGTAACCTGATTAGGTTTGAAATTTTCCAAATTCGGAATAGGAGGTTGAGTCATCAAAAACAACTTCAACATTATTATAAAAGCCAGACCGATTGCCACAATCGTAACCAACGAAGCCTTTATAAACGAAAACATCGGGTTATCTTTTTTCTGTTTTCCTTTTTTACTTCCTTTTTTCTTTGCCATTTCTTTTCCTTGTATGATAAAATTTTGATATATTTTATTCTACTATAATACTATATAAAACAAAAATGTTTACAGATTTTATAAAATCATTATACTGGGAATTTTTATCATATTTCGTCCCCGAAAGACAGGATTACAAAATCGTCGGGGAGTGCAAAAAGTGCGGAAAATGTTGCCGTAACGTTTATTCTGCCTATATGTATTCGGAAAAAGAATTTGAATTGATGAAAAAAATTTTTCCGTCATATAAAAGATTTTATATAAAAGAAAAAGATGAAAACGGAAATTTCGTTTTTGCATGCAAATATATCGGCGACGACGGACTTTGCACGGTTTACGACAAACGTCCGAGATTATGCCGAAAATATCCAAAGAAAAAATTATCCTTTTATGCCGAAATGCCCGACGGTTGCGGGTATAAAGTCATTAAAAAATCTTTCACCGATTATCTGAAAGACTGATTATCTCGAAAGTTTGGGGATTTTTACCCCGAAAATCGTTTCTAAATCAATCGAATGCAAAACCGTGTCAATTAAGCCCGACGGCGTAATTTTCGGCAAACAACCCACAATGCCGACAACAGGAATGCCCGAGTATGCCTCAAGAAGTGCGGGAAGATTTTTCAAGTTCAAATCGTCCGTTTTGATAAATTTATTAATAATAATTCCTCGAACATTAAGCCCTGCATGTCTTGCAGATTCAACCATCATGAGGACTTTTTCAAAACCCTCGGTCGATTGTTCGACAACAATTAAAACATCGGTTTGCAACGCTTGAGCAAAATCAATCGAACGCATATTTTCGGAATACGGCGTCAAAAGCCCGCCGCAAGATTCAACCATAACGATTTCAGACGTTTTTCTCAAAGTCAGAAAATCTTTAACCAAAATTTCTGGCTGAATAACAGTTTTTTCGTTTTGTGCCGCCAAATAAGGAAAAGCGTCGGTTTTCAAAACGTATGAAACAACCGTATTAAGATTGGGGTCGATTTTTTTGACAAAAGTAATATCTTGCGAAGTCCCGAAATTACTTTGCGAAAAAGCACCCGTCTGAATGGGTTTATAGTACCCGACAGAATATCCGAGAGATTGCATTGTTGCCGCAATACCCGCTGTTATTAAGGTTTTGCCCGAACCTTGTTTGTCTGAAACTACATATAAATTCATTTTTTCTTCCTAAAATTATTATACAAAAAATTTAAAAATTTAATATAGTCATATTATGTATTTTTTTCAAAATTTTATTATTATAAAATATATGATGAAATATTTGTTATCAATATTAATGATATTTTTAGGTTTGCAAGTCGGAGCGGTGACTTTTGACAGGTACTATCCCGATGAAACAATCCCCGAAAAACCGATAATTATTAAGGCGGGAACATTGTTGCGTGTTGTAAACCTTCGGGGAATAAACACTTTCGCAAACGATATCGGCGATGAATGTGAGTTTATTAACGTCACGGATATGTTCATTGACGAATTTCTTGTTTTCCCCAAAAACTCGCATATCTACGGCGTTGTGGAAGATATCAGAGAACCCGTACAGGGAATGGATGCTTCAATTAAAATAAGACTTAACAAAATTGTTACACCCGACGGCGAACTTTCGTATTCAAGAACGTACTACATCGACGGACATATAGCAGGCGACGGAAATGATTATATCGGCGGGAAACAGACAAAACCCGCTTATTACAAGACTGTTGCCCACTATAACGAAGGTTGGGACCCGATTTTGCAACTCCAACCTTTGAATATTTACGGCTTCGGAAAACATACCCATCTCAAAACAGGAGATGAATATTTCGTAATAATTCAAAAAGATTTGAAAATAAATTAAAAATTCTTTATAATATTGTGAGTAAAAAAAAGAGGAGATTAGGTTATGAAAAAAAATAAAGTTACGGCTTTGATGATTGCTCTTTCAATGACAGTTATGCCGACCCTTGCAGGAAGCAATTTCTCTGTTACAGCAGCAACTCCCGTTGTTAACACGCAATATCAACAATATCAACAAGTTCCATACACTCCGACTGCTAACCAACCGTTAAAAGGAAGCATCGTTGTTGTTCCGGCAGGTACAAGCATGAATATTACAACAACTTCAACTTTAAGTTCGGAAACAGCATCGTTGGGTCAAGCAGTAACAGCCGTTTTGGCAAGCAATTTCTACTATAATAATATATTGGTTGCTCCTGCGGGAAGTACTCTTCAAGGTAATGTAACACTTGCTAAAAAAGGTAACCACGCAGGCATTAACGGTCAATTGCAAGTAAGATTTACACAAATTGTAACTCCTTACGGAAATATAATTCCTATCTCAGCAATGATTAAAACAACAGACGGCACAGGCATTTTGGTTGCAGGAACAGCAAAAGATTCAGCAAAAACCTATGTTAAAGATATCGGCGTAGGTGCAGGTGCAGGTGCATTGGCAGGGCTTGTCGGCGGTGCAATCTCAGGTGGCTCTGTCGGTAAAGGTGCAGCATTGGGTACTGCAATCGGCGGTGGCATCGGAGTTGCAAAATCTTTGTGGTCTAAGGGCGATGACGTTGAAATCCCCGCAAACTCTACCGTGGAAATTACTATTGACCAACCTGTCACAGTACACTCGGCTAACTAAATGTTAAGTAAGTTAAGCAATTTTGCAAGTTTTACAGTTTCTGTTAAACTAAGATAAATTGTGTAGATAACTTATAGAGTAATTATGTCAATCTTAGGAAAATACGTAGAATCAGAAGAGCAGGAAACAAGTAACTACAAAATTCCTGCGGTTTTTAAAGCAGATCCGAAAGAATCGTTAGGTAAGTCAATTATGATATCAACCGCAATTCACCCCCTTGCGGTTCTTTTGGTATGGTTATTTATTTTTATCGCAGGTTTGCTCGGCATATCATTTGTCGTTTTCAACAAACCTGAAGCGAAACCGAAAGACATCGAGTTTGTTTTGGTTGATAAGGAACAAACCCCGATTAACAAAAATACAAGATTTCGTGCCGATAAAAATTCAAGAGCAGGCGGAAAACATGATCCGAAACGTCCTGTTTCAATGCCGAAACAAGGCGGTGGCAGCCCTGCCGTAAAACAACAAAAACCGAAAGCAGCACCTGCTCCGGCACCTGTTGCTCCGAAGAAAAAGGTTCAACACCCGAAAACATCGTTGTTCGGCAACAAATCCAAAACGGAATCGGCACCTGCAAAAGTGCAAACACCGACACCTGCACCTCGTCCGGGAATTAAGCCTGTTGCTCCGAGAATTACAGATAAACCAAAGAGCAACTTCCAAATCCCCGTTCCGAAAACGAATATTCCGAATATCGGAACACCCGCAGGTACAGGACCTATTGCAAGACCTTCGGGAACAGGCAATGGCGGTAAAAATGTCGGCGGCTCGGGTTCAGGCAAAGGCTCAGGATTGAGTTTTGCTCCGACAACAGGAACAGGCAGCAAAGTAGGCGGCACAGGTTCAGGCTCAAGAACAGGCGGCTCGGGCGTCGGAGCAGGCTCAGGCGTTGGCCGCGGTTCAGGTCGTGGAAATTACGGTAACCCCGGTCCCGGAAACCCGAACGGACGCCCCGGTATTGATGCAATCAGAGAACCTGATTTCGGACCTTATATGCGTGATTTGCAACAAAGAATCAAACGTAATTGGGATCCTCCGAAAGGTGAAGAAAGCAGACGAGTTGTATTGTTGTTCACAATTGCTCGTGACGGCAGACTTTTGGGCGTAAGCGTTTCAAAATCATCAGGTTTGCAATCTGCAGACAGAGCGGCTTTGAACGCAGTAAAATTAACGGCACCGTTCAGACCGTTGCCGCCCGAATACCGTGAAAAATCGGTAGATATCCAATTTACGTTCGACTACAACGTATTTGGTGCACAAAGAAGATAATCGATAAATACAGAAAGAGGAAATAAAAAATGGAACTTTTATTACATTCAATTCAAATGGACTGGCCGGTACTTTTACCGATTTTGATTTGCTCAATTTTGACCTTAGCGGTTGCTATTAACCGTTTTGTGTTCTTCAATAAAAACAAAAGAGATGTAGTTTCATACATTCCCAGACTCCAAAAAGAACTTGCTAAAAATAATTTAGACGGTGCTAACGACATCAGCCAACAAATGGGTGGTGTTACAGGCGAAGTTGTTGAAGAAGCGGTAAGAATTTTCTCAGAACAAAAGAAAGGTTTTTCACGTTCATTCGATATCGCAGCAGCACTTGCATCGAGAAAACTTGAACATCACTTAACAATCCTTGCAACAATCGGCGGTGTTTGCCCGTTCTTAGGTTTGTTCGGTACAGTTGTAAGAATTTTGTACACATTCCAAGATTTGGCACAAGCAGGTAACCAATCAGCAGCGGTTGCTTACGGTATCGGTTCAGCGTTGATTGCTACTGCATTCGGTTTGGGCGTTGCTATCGTTGCAGTTATTCTTTACAACTATTTCCAATCAAAAGTTGCAAGATATGACGACGATTTCCAACTTATCAAATTGTTATTCCTTTCATTCGCTGATTCAGACGAAGAAGCAAATGCAGGTTTTCAACAAAACGTAGCACTCTAATTTAACGGACAAGACCAATGGCAATTAAAACAACAAATTCAAAGAAAAGGGCTGTGTTCTCGGAGATTAACATTACTCCGTTGACAGATATTTTCCTTGTTCTTTTAATCATAATGATGGTTGTTGCTCCGACTTTCCAATCAGACAATGCGAATATCAACGTTCCTGAAATCAACAGCGGTTTGACGGTAGAAGAAAAATCGGCAACAGTTGCGATAACAAAGGAAGGCGATATGTACCTGAACGGTCAGGCGATTACGCTTGATGAATTGACACAAGCACTCGTTGACTTAAAACCGTCACTTAAAAAGGCGGAAGTTCTTGTAAAAGCAGACACAGCGGCAAAAAGCCGTGACATTATGCAAGTTATGCGTGCTGCGAAAGATGCTGATTACGAAAAATTGACGGTTGCAGGCGAACCGTTGAGCAAAAAAGAACAAAAGAATTTAGAACGCCCACAAAACAACGACAATATGGCGGACATGCCCGTTTCGGAAGAAACAGTGCAAATTAACGTAACAAATGTTTCTGACCAACAATCAGTCGGCAGCAACAGACCTTACGCAGAACGACCCGCCGTTCAAAAATCTTCAAAATCCGATTTTTCTAATACGGATTGGGAGGAATAATGGCAAAAAGAAAAGTATTTAACGAAATTAATATCACCCCGTTGACAGATATTTTCCTTGTTCTTTTAATCATAATGATGGTTATCGCACCATTGTTGGACCAACAAGGTTTATCACTTATTGTTCCCGATAATGTTGAGCAAAAGGAACAACAAGAGCCTGATAAGAAGATGATTACCGTTATGATTGACGATGAGGACAAATTCTACATCAACGATGAAGAAGTTGCTCCCGAAAAACTCGAGGCAACGATTAAGGAACTTGCCCAAACCAATACAGACGGCGTAGTTATCCAAACGAGCGACGAAACAACAAACGGAGCAATGGTTAAGGTAATGGATTCGGCAAGAAACGTAGGCGTAACGGCAATATCCGTCGCCGAAATATAAAATTAATTTTTGTATTTATCGAAGAAAGAGGATTTTCGCAAAGAAAGTCCTCTTTTTTTGACCAATTTTGACATCATCGTCATTGCGAAGAGGAAGAAGCGAGTAGAATGTATTGAAACAATGAACGCATTGTGTCATTCTGAGCCTTCAAGCGTTCATTGTCCTATTGAGCGAAGCGAAATATCTGTTTCCCTCGGCATTTCACAGATTCTTTAATTTTTGCAAAACCTCAGAATGACAGTTACTGTTTGAATTTCAGCATTTCCTGTCATTGCGAGGGCTTTGCCCGTGGCAGTCCAGTATCTATGAATTTATCCGATAAATAAAAAAACAGATACTTCGGCTAAAGCCTCAGTATGACAGTGATATACGTTTTTTGTCATTCTGAGGACGAAGTCCGAAGAATCTATGCATAATTATATAAAAATAGATATTTCGCTACGCATTTATAAAACAACTCATCACGAAAAAGCACCTATATTTCAAGGTACTTTTTTTCGGATTTTTAATTAATTTTAAATTTATTTTGTAATTATATTCCAAGTTGTATTTTTAACTTGTTCCAACTCATCGTTAGGTGAAACCTTTTTCTTTTGTTGGAGATACAATCCGAGTTCGTCTTGAATAGACAAAGCAACATCTTTATCTTTCGGTGAACTAATCCAAGTTGCATTATCTTCCGTCAAGCCCGTTGCTTCTTTAAAACCGTGTGAGCCTGCAATTCTGTAAGAATTCATGACCACTCTGATTGGTTCCGTCATTGTTTTCAAATCTTGACCGTTGACAGTTGCTTTAACGACACGTTCGCCCTCAGGTTTTGTAAGGTCAAATGTATAATCAATTCCAAAGAATGTATCTGTTCCGTGGAGAGATGCATCAGGTCTGAGTTTAGGGTTGCCGTTTTCATCAATCATTAAATTATTTGCGGTGAAATTGAGCCAAGCATAAAGTTGCTGAGGAGTCATATCTGCTACGCAAATGAGGTTGTTGCTGAATCTGTACAACAATGAAAGATTGAGGAATGAAACAGCATCGCCGTCGTGAGGTGCATATTCGATTTTTTTGTCCGCATTCAATTGTAAGCAAGGGCTTGTAATTGAAACAGTTGCTCCTTTAACATCGGGGTCTTGCCAAGTTGCCCAAATTTGAACTTTGTGAATAAAATCGTTTACGGCAGTTTGTTTTACAAGCAAATCTTCGTTTGTTTTATCTTTCAATTCGTAAGCAACTTTATTCCAACCGCCCGTGAACTTGCCGAGAGGTTTTTCTGCCCAAGCCATTGTTGCTTTGTACCAAGGATTTTCAATTTTTTCAAGTTTTTTATCGTTTTTATATTCTGCTAAATTTGCAGCGGTTGATGTGACTTCGCAGCCTGTATATTTATTTTTTCTGTTAAAGTCAACCGTAAAAACGCTCTTTGTTACGGCAGTTCCGCCACCATCAACAATGTAAATTTCTTTACCGTCTTTGTTTTTAATTTTTTCAATATTTTGTTGATGATCGTGACCGTAGATGTATAAATCAACATCTTTTGAGCCTTGAACACCTGAAACGATTTGAGATTCCATAGAAAATCCGTTAACAACGGTATTTGTATCGTTAGTTTTTCCGCTATGAGCTGAAACGATGATGATATCGGCAAGGTTATCTTTTTTAATTATTTCAACCCATTTGTTAATTTCATTTTCCAAAAGTCCTTTCGGGTTGTCAAAACTGCGGAATTGAGTGTTGGGATAATTGCACGCTCTGTCCCAATTTTCGTTATTTGCATTACCAAAACCGATAATCGCTACTCGAACCTGCTTATTTTTGTCAAATTTAACGGTTTTGATAACAAAAGGTTGGTAATAAGGTTGACCTTTTTTTGCCGTAAGACCTTTTTGATTAACACCGTCTTCTTTCAAAACAATATTTGCTGCAAGTGTCGAAATACCTGCTCTGTTGGCGTATTCAAGTTGCGGATTACGTTGGTGGGGAGAATAGTTAAATTCGTGATTTCCCATAACCCAAGCATCGTATTTCATATACTTAATCGCCGTCAACATCGGGTTTTCTTCCTCTGTTCTTTGGGTTAAAGCATATTGTGAAACCAATGTTCCCTGAAGCAAATCACCGTTATCAATCAAAATAATTTTGTCTTTGCCAAATTTATCTCTTTCTTGTTTAACAACGGTTGCTGCTTTGAGCATTGAATTCGGAACTGATTTTTGAGTTGAAGCATCTTTTGCCGTTGCACGACCGTGCATATCAGTCGTCGAAAGAACTTCAAACTGATAAACTTTTGCCAATGCGACAGAACAAGACATTCCGAACATTGCCGTCATTAACAATGATAGTGCCAGAAATTTTTTCATAAATTTTCTCCTAATAACAACTACAATTAACTAAAATTCCATCTCTCTATGTTTATAGCAAAACAAAAAAAATAAAAAAGCAATAGTATTTTATCAAAAGATTTAGTTTTGTAATTATTGAAATTTATCCGTCAGTGTATAAAATATTTTTGTAGATTTACAAGGAAAAAGTATGAAAAGAGCCCCGATAGTCGAAATAATTTTGGTAATATTAGCATCGTTATTGTATTTTGCCGCAAATTTACAGCGTGTGGCAGTTCCGGGGGCAGTGTTTACCTTGTTGCAAAACGACCTCAACACAACCGCTCAGAGCATCGCATCTTTGGGTTCATATTTTATGTACGTTTATGCCGCAAGCCAACTCGTTATCGGCATTTTAATTGCAAGATACGGTGGATTTAAAGTAATAACTTTAGGTTCGATTTTATTTTTTGCAGGAAGTTTACTCTTTCCTGTCGCACAAACCTTGCCGTTATTGTATTTCAGCAGAGTCTTAATCGGCGTAGGTTCGGCAAGTTTCTATCTTTCTTTGATTGCGGAAACTAAAAAAATCGTTCCTCATAAAAATTTCGGCGTAATTCTCTCAATCGTCCTGTTGGTAGGCTTTTTGGGCGGAATTGTTGCAAATGCTCCGCTTGTCGTTTGTATCGATAAGTTGGGCTGGAGAGATACTTTTTGGATAACAGGTGTCGCAACAGCAGTGATTGCAATACTTTTCATGGTTATAAGCAAATTTGCGGATAAAGAACCCGAAGATAAAACCGTAAAATTCGACCTTTCTTCGTTCAAAAAAGTTTTTTCGGAAAAAAGAAACAATGTTCTTTATACATTTTCATTTATAAATTACGGTCTTTATTACGTAATTCAAACGGTTATCGGGAAAAAATTTCTTGAGGATTTTTGTTTAATTTCGGATATTAAAGCGGCAACTGTTTTGTCGGTTATGGGTGCGTTATACGCTTTTGCAGGCTCAATCATCGCAATTATGAGCAAAGCAGCCGTTTCAAGAAGAGTTATTTTCCTGAAAATAGCCTCATTCAACACTCTTTTCAGTTTTGCAATAATTTTGGTTTGCCTGTTTGTTGACTTTAAAGACCCGATAGTTCCGAGTTTGTTATTCTGCTCATTGTCGTTCTGGGGCAGCCTTTCGCCTTTGCTCGTACCGCTTTTGCACGATATTAACAACCAAAAAATTGCAGGTACGGCAGTAAGTATATTAACTTGCGGATTTTGCGTAACTGTCGGTATTTTGGGCAATGTTGTCGGTTTTTGCCTTGATTTGTTCAAAAATCATCAATCTTTAAATCTCCCTGTTTTCAACGGTAACGGGGCTTATATCGCAATATTTTCATTCGGTTTAATGCTTGCCGTTATTGCACTTGTAAATGTCTTTAAGATTGAGGAAAGCCAAAAAACGAAAAGAATTTTGGCACATTTGCGATACCTTGAAAACGTGCAACTCGAACGTGAGGGAAGAGTTGAGGATTTATCTCACCATTCGTATCATATTTAGTGATTAATATTGAAAATAACGGTCAAAATCCACATCATCAAAGCAACAGAGAAGTTTGTAAACTTCATCGTCTTCGTCCATTCTTTGGAAATTATATTCGTCAAATTTCCACAATTTCGGGCTGTTTCCGATGACACGGACAATTTCTTTGTCGTATAAAATTTTGAGTTTTTGTTTAACAATTTCGGTTGGCATTTTGAGCATTTTGGACAATTCGACAGCAGAAATTCCCTCTTCGTGAGAGGTTTTTTCGGGGGTCAAAAACATCAACTCCATTCCGACTTTTTTCAAATCGGAATCGTCCAATGTACTTTGATATTGATACTCTTCTTCTTCGTAGTCCATTTTGAAATCTCAAAACCCATACTGACACAGTTTATAATACATTGAATATCGATTTTATTCTATCATCTGAATATTTGATTGTTATAAAATTAATGAAATTGTTTTTAAAATTTAATAAAAAATGACAAAATACTTTAAAAAAGGCATGAAAATGCGTATAATATAAATATATGTTAAAAGATGATACTTGCAATTTTGAAACGGCAGCAGACATAATAAAATCTTTGAATTTCACTGTTGAAAAGGATTTTAGCGACAAGGTCGAGGCTTTGTTTGCAGAATGGGAAGATGTTGTCGGGGAAAAATTGGCAAAGTATTCAAAACCGAAAAAACTTACAGAGGACGGAATTTTGATAGTAAGTTGCAAAAATTCGGTTGTGGGAAACGAACTTTTCAATTCAAGAATTAAATTTAATAAAATTCTGAAAGAAAAGGCAAAAAAAAATCAGATTGATTTTTTTAAATATATAAAAATAACATACGGATAAAAGGAATAAGAATGAAAAATAAAAGAAGACAAGGTTTTACGTTGGCAGAAGCGTTAATCACGCTTGTGATTATGGGGTTGGTTCTTGCGGCAACAATGCCGATTGTAAGAACGGCATCAAACCAACCGGCAGAAGCACCGTGGAAATACATCGTTAGAGGTAATCTTATCAACAATAATGCGGTTTATACGGCTGCGGAAAACAATTCGCTTGCTGTTGCGGGCGATAATAAAATCCCTTATGACGACGGTATCAGAGAGGGCGATTTGCCGACGATTTTTGCAAGTCAAATTAACCCTAAAATTGCTATCGTAACTCAAGGGGCAAAAGACTCAAATCCTGTAATTTCAAGACATTTGCTTGATTTTTACGAAAAAAGCGGAACGAATAAACATAAATCTATCGGTAAAATTTCATTCGACAGAAATTTCAACCTTGCAATCGGTACAAATGCCTTAGATACAACCGCAAGACAGGCCACGGCAAATGTTGCCAATCCTGATGATACGAACGGCTGGTATAAATTGGGTGCAAGTGCCAAAGGTGCTGCAAACACGGCAGTCGGTCAATATGCAATGGGCGGCTCAAGCAAATTAATCGAAAAAGATACATCTGGAAGTTACAGACTTTTAGAGGGCAATGAAAACTCTTCGTTGGGTGCATTTTCGATGCAACATCTCACAACGGGAAGTTATAACGTAGCACTCGGTTCTTATTCAATGCAATTCAGCAAAACGAGTGATGCAAACGTTGCTATCGGCTCAAGCAGTATGGCGAATATTGAAGGTACGGGAAACGTTGCAATCGGTGTTAATGCACTCTTGGGCAACAGAAACGTATCTGACGGAGCCACTCTCGGCAAAGTTCAAGGAAACGTAGCAATCGGTTATAATGCACTCGTTGCTGCTCACAATGAAACAAGCGGAGCTGCAAATACAAACGGAAGTTATAACATAAGTATCGGTGCTAATACGATGACAAAAATCACTTCCGGAAAAGACAATGTTGCGATAGGAAACAACGCAATGACTAATTATGGAGCAGAAAGTTCATCAAACGTTGTAATCGGCAGTGGTAACGGTGGCGGTGCAGCAAGTAACAAATGTACTCATAATACAATTTTAGGATATTCGGCAATGCCTGCAATAACAAGCGGTACGTCAAATGTTGCGATTGGTTTTGCATCGTTATACGCAAATACAACGGGATATAATAATATTGCAATAGGTAATAACTCATTACAAAGCAATACAACAGGTCTTGGAAACATTGCTATCGGTTCTTCAGTAGGAACAAGTGGAAACGGAAATAATAAACTTTATATTGGCGGATTTATGGACGGAAACGCCGTAAGACATACAGGAACAAATGCCTTAATTTACGGTGATATGGAAAATAGAAAATTAACCGTAAACGGTGATTTTACAATCAGCGGAACAGGTTATATCAAAACTTCAAGCGGAACAACAAGTAAAATTGTAACCGAAGCCGACTTACAAAGATTGACTTACAGATATCCGACAGGAGTAGCATTGGGCGGCACAGCGTATGTTGGGGTTCCTGATACGGGCTACATCATTTCAGATGCAAGATTAAAGAATATTTCAGGTGACAGTACTGCGGGTTTGAAAGAAATTTCGCAACTCAAAGTTAAAAACTTCACATACAAAAATGATAAGAAGAAGACACCGCATGTCGGCGTAATTGCTCAAGATTTGCAAAAAGTCTTCCCGCACAGCGTATTTCAGGACGGACTTTCAAAATACTTCAAAATCAGTCGTGAAGAAATTTTCTGGGCTTGTGTAAACGCAATCAAAGAATTGAACGAAAAATTCCAAGATTTGGCGGCAAAAATCACTGGTCTTGATGAAAAAATCAGAATTCTTGAAGCAAGAAACAAGATGAACGAAGAAAAAATCACAAATCTTGAACATCAAAATAAACTTTATGAAGAACGTTTGCAAGCAATTGAATTTCAGATTGCAAAACAACTCGAAAACAGCACAAAAGTTCAAAACAAACTTGAAGATGCAAAGGCGGAATAATGCGTCTTGACAAGTTTTTGAAAGTTTCGAGGTTGATTAAACGTCGTACAGTTGCGAACGATGTTTCAGAACAAGGCAGAATTTCTGTAAACGGACTTCCCGCAAAACCTGCAAAACAATTGAAAGTAGGCGATAAAATCACAATTGCATACGCAGGCGGAGAAACGACTGTGGAGATATTGATTGTTCCGACGGGGAATGTTTCTGTTCAGGAAGCCCCCTCGCTTTATAAGGTTATAAGCGACTTCAGAAACGAAAAGTAATATATGAAAATAAATATATGAAACGAAAAACAATATATTTGAAAACGGCGGGGTAACGCCGTTTTTTTGTTGAAAATGCCTACTTGTCGGTTTTTCAACATTTATTAAACATTTCCTGTCATTGCGAAGAACGAGCAGAGTGCGTAACGGTCAAGGCGAGGAGCCTTGCCGTGAAGGCACGTTTATGGCGAGCGAAGTGAAAATCAATAAATTCAAAGCAATCCAGTGTTTATTCTTTTGTTGAAAACTTTATGCATTTACCGTCATACTGAGCCACAGGCGAAGTATCTGTTTTTTCCGACATTTCAACGATTTTTCGCCTAAAGGCTCAGAATGACATAGTCAATAGCAATAAAAGCAAATCCTCAAAAATCCTATAAAAAAATCAGACCCTAAGGTCTGATTTCGGTTTAAAGTTACGATACTGGCATAAATACGTGGAATTTTGTACCGTAACGAGTTGTTGTTTGATTTTGTATATGGTCTGATGCTTCCTGACCGTTGCCGAGTGCAATCGAGATGTGACCGTGTTGGTGTCCGTTTCCGTTTTCCCAAATAACCATCGCACCTGCCGGAAGATTTCTCAAGTCATCATCGGTCGTGTATTTGTCGGTAACATCTTCAAAACCTTCTTTATTTTGCATTTCGCCGAGAGCCTGATATGCAGAATTGTACGAAAGTCTGAAGCCGTAAGCCTTTTCAAGGGTATCGTTAACGCCTTTTAAGCACCAGCCCGTTGTACCTTCTGCACCGCCTGTCGTTCTCGCAATTTCGGCAAGTTCTTCACCCGTCAAGCCCAAACCTGCTTTATACGTATTATCTTTTAAGAAATTCGTTCTTTCTTCAGCCGCTTCAGCGTTTTTCAACTTAACCTGAAGTTCCTGAATTTCACTTTGTTTCGCCGCAACTTCTTTTTGTGCATTCGATTTAATTTCAGAAATTTTCGAATCGAAATTAGTGATATTTTCTTTCATTTTTTCGACGGACGAAGAATCCGCAACACCTTTAGCAAAACCGCTTGAAGCATTTAAAGACTCGGTTAAAAGTTGTTGCTTTTGTTGTTCAAGTTGCTGTTTTTCTTGCTCAAGTGCAGTTTTTTCCTGTTTAGCGGTTTCAATTTCCTGTTTAAGTTTTGTATTTTCTTCTTCTTTTTTGGACTGTTCAGCCTTTAAATTAGAAATTTTATCATTAATTTCCTGCTTTTTGGACGATGCATTTTCATCATCACTTGCAATTGAGGACAATTTCGACTCGTTAGCGGAAATTTGCGAACCGATTGAAGAAATATAAGACTCGTTCGACGAAACAGTCGCCTGTTTATCAGAAATCAAACTGTCCTTTTCTTTTATGGCAGTTTCTTTTTCCGTAATCTGCTTGCCGACTTCTTCTTGCTTTTCCTTATAAGCCTTGTATTCTTCATCAGAAACACCGGCATTTTTCATTGCCTGTTCTTTTAATTTTTCCTGTTCGGCAACTTCCTCTTCCGCCTTTGCCTCAATATCTTTTATATCGGCATTTTTCTCTTCAATCTGCTGCTTAATCATTTCGGGCGTTTCGGCTTGAGTCGTCTGCTTTGTATTTTTTGCGGACGAATTTCCGTTGATTGCATTATTCACTCTCGATGCAACATTTGAAACGGCATTTCCGATTGGCGACGATTGAATTGCTTGTGCTGCCTTATTCGCAACATTTTCAACCGTATCTTGAATAGCCTCGTTAATCGCTTCGTCCCAATTCGACGAAAGGTCAATGTTCATCTTCTCGATAAGTGCGTCTAAATCGTCCATCGTGAGATTGTTGATGTCACCATCAAATCCCATCGCATTTTTCAAAAATTCTAATGCTTCCTCTTGCTCGATTTTACCGCTATTATCAGCATCTGCACTTTCTTTTATGCCGTCAATTTCCAAAAGTGCCTTGATAACCTGTGCCAACGCCTTTTGCTCGGACGTTGCATCTTCGCCAAGCACACTTTCAATATCATCTGCCGCTAATAATTTTTCAATATCAATATTTTCTAAATCTTTAAACGATGCAGAATTAAACAAAGAGATGTTTTGAATTTGTTCTTTAATTGAGGACGTTAAAGTGCCCAAAGACCCCTGTTTTACACCGCTTAACGCCACTTTTTTCAAAATGAAATCATTAAAATTCACAAATTGTACCTATTCCGCCTACACTACATGCTTTTATCGACTTTTTGGAAACATGTCTTTAATGTTTCTCAATGCATGTTAATTTTTTGTAACATTTTCTCGCAATTCAAGAAAAACAGTATTTCCAATGCAATAAAAAAGGAATGCTCAGCATTCCACATTCGTGTCTATTTGATGATTTGTCTGTTAATTAACTTGTTGTTTTTGATAATTCCCGCCACATTCATCAGTGCCAATGAATTAAGCGTTGCGTGAAGTTGTGCACTTCTGTCCATATAATTATCGTAGCCAAAACGGCTCATATTATCATCTTCATCTTTATTTTGACGGTAGTATTCGGTTCCTCTGCTTGCTCTATCGTCGGCAGTCTTTGCAGCCGTTCCCGATATGTCGCCGCTTCGGAAATTCAACGCTCCTGCTATACCGAATGCTCCCGCAGATCTGGTATCTACCATAATTTTAACCTCTGCTTGAGTATCCCGATTAATTGACTTCGACTAAAGCCAATCCGTATAACACTCGCCTCGTTTTCACAAGTCGAACGTCGTGCCAGCACAGCCCTAAAGCCGTACGGCTCGGGTCATTTCTTCACTTACCCTCGTGAAACGCTCTGTTTTCCGTTACTTCGGTCTGTTTCAACACCCGCAACGTCCTTCTTTTACTCTTTTGCATCAACTCTTGTTGACACTTTCAGAACTTTCACTTCTCGAAATCTTTATCACATTCTCGCTTTCGCAAAGCATGCTTTTAAAGTTTTCACTTGCATGAAATCATGATTACGTTTTTTTTTGCTATCATGGTTACTATTATTTTTAAAAAACGTTACAAAACTTCACAACAACATATTAATACATTTTTATTAATATTTCAACATGTATATTTAAAATATTAAGTTAAAAACTTTTATATTAATAAAACATTTTGTCGGTCTTGTGATTGGATTAAAAACGCTTATGCTGTGTGGTTTTCAGTTTTTGCATATAGTTTTTAAAACTAAATAACAGAGTAAAAAGAACAATGTTATCTTGCAAATGTAACAATATGACTTAATAATATTGCCTAAACGACGGGGTTTCTTATAAAATTTAGGTGGTAAGTGGGAAAAAGGAAAAAAGAAATGAAAAAGTTAATAACGCTTATTTTATGCGGATTGTTTATTTTCAATTCGGGAATGCCTGCAATGGCAGTTGCTGCTGCCAATACAAAGAAGGCAACCGTTGCGAAATCCGCTAAAACTACTGCAAGAATTGCGTTTGTAATTGACGGACCGTCACCTGCAAACGATTATTTTCTTGAAAATTTTAAAAAATCTATCACTGCTTCGGTAGCGAAAGATTACAATGCACTTTATCCGAAAGAACTTGTTTTTACTGCTGATTGGACAGAAGCAGGGGCAAAGAAAATTTGTGATAAAGCACTTAATTCAAATGCGACAATCGTTGTTGCGTTAGGTTATTTAACCTCAAAATACATCAACAAGGTTAATAACAAAGGTAAATTTGTCGTAACTGTTGACCAATATGGTTTGAGAGATTTTGGCGAAGGATTTTTCTCTCCTGTTGCACAAACCGCTCAAAAATTGGAACAATTCAAGAGAATTGCACCTTACAAAAAGGTTGCTATTTTAATGAATGAAGGTTATTACAAGACACAAAAAGACTGGCACGGATTTATCCAAGGCAAGTTGAAAGATAAGACAATTGATTTTGTTGTAGTTCCTGTAAACGGCAGTGTTGACAAGGCTATTGACAGAATTCCGTCAGATTGTGATGCGGCGTTTATTTTGCCCCAATTCACATTGACACTTGAACAATTGGAAGATATGTTCACAAAACTTTCAGACAGAAAGATTATGACATTCTCGGCATTGGGTGAAAGTGACGTAAAAATTGGTTGTATGTTGGGTTCAGGTGCTTTAGATATGGACAGAAAGGTTGCTGAGGCAACATCTTTCAATATCAGAGCGGTACTTGACGGCAAAACGACAAACAATGATTATCACCAATTGCACTTCTATGAAGATGATATTTTGTACATCAACATGGACACTGCGGAAAAAGTAGGTTACAAAGCACACCTCAGACTTTTGAACAACGCAAAAGTTATTTCTTCAAAGAAAGTTCCGCAATACACATTGTCAGATGTATTCAACAAATTGAATATCCAAAACAAAGATATCAAACAAAAAAGTTACGGTATCAAAGCGGCAAGAGCAGCGGTTGCATCAGCGTATTTGCACTGGTTGCCGACATTCTCGACAACAGTCGGTTGGCAAAAATACAGCCACGATTGGGCTAAATCTTCTTCATTGATTTACCCTGAAGAAACAGGTATTTTCCAAATGGGACTTGATCAACCGATTTATTCACCTGCGTTAATCACAAATATTTTGATTAAACACAGACAAAAAGATTTTGCTTATGCTGAAAGATTGCTTGCTGAGCAAGATATGGGCATCAACGTTGCACTTTTGTACATCGATTTGTTAATGCTTGAAAATTCAATCAAAATTCAAGAAGAATATGTTGCAGAATCAAGAGAAAACCTTGCAATGGCAAAGGTTCGTGAAAAATTGGGTTACTGCGGCAGAGAAGAAGCAATGCGTTGGGCAAGCCAATTGAGAATTAACGAAGAACACTTAATCAGAATGAACTCTGAACACAGAAACATCAAAGTTATGATTAACAAAGTTCTTGCAGAACCTCAAAACCAAGACTTCACGCTTGCACCTTTGAAGGCTGACGACCCTGCTTTCTACACGAAAGACTTATATATTCTTGATTATGTAAGAACGCCGGAAGCACTTGAAAAATTCACTCAATTGCTTATTCAAGAAGCGTACGATGTTTCACCTGAACTTGCAAAATTAAAAGCGGCAATGAGAATGAAAAACATCGAAAGAGGAATGTATATCCAAAAATTCTTCTTACCTGATGCAAAATTGACACTTCAATACCAATCATTGTTCGGCAGACATTATGCAGGCGACGTGAAAATCCCGTTGTACACACCAAGAACAGGTTTGATATACAATACATTGCCTCACTCGGAAAAAACAAACGGCTACATCGGCATTTTTGCTCAATGGAAACCGATTGAAGGCGGTACAAAGTTTGCTGAAATCGCAAGAGTTTCTAACGAAAAGAAAGCCTTGATTGCGATGAACGAAGGTGCTAAATTGACGATTGAAGAACATATCAGAACAGTTATTAACGAAGCACTTTCCTGCTACTTCAGTATTGAAAAAGAATACAAAGCAATGTTTGCAGCAAAAGAAAACTATATGGCTGTAAAAGCAAACTATCTCAAGGGTAAAGCACCTGTTGCACAGATGGTTGACGCTCAAAATACATACCTTGAAGCGAAATTGAAAGCATCAAACGCTCAATACGAATTCTTCAAGAAATTAGTTTGGGTACAAAGAAGTATCTGTGCTGTTAACTGGTCACAAGCTTCACCGAGAGCAAGAAATTGGATTGAAAAAGTTAAAAACGATATCGAAAGATTGGACGACATCGTTTTGTAAATCACAATTCCGAAACACCCCCGATTTTGGGGGTGTTTTTTTGTTGGTGAAGTGATAAATACTCCAAAGAATGACAAGAACTGTATTGGGCGACTAAGACAGTTCTTTATTCTCCGTCATTCTGAGGTCTTGAAAAGACCGAAGAATCTGTGTTCATCGACATTTCACAGATTCTTCGCTTCGCTCAGAATGACATTTACCGCTTAAAGTTCTCATTCACCGTCATATTGAGGGGCTTGTCCCCGAAATATCTGTTTCTTTCAACATTTTACAAATTAGCAGATTCTTTACCTAAATGCTCAGAATAACATTTATCGCTTAAAATTTTTCATTCTTGTCATATTTTGGAAATAAGTCCGTTGTAATGACAAAGAACGGATAACTTTAATTGCGGTTAGAAACAAATACACCCTCAAAAAAGTGACAAATAGTTTTTTTTCGGCTATACTCGTTGAGAGGTTGGTCTTATGAGTAAAAAAATTAAAATTATTTTAGGTATAATCTTTGCATTAATTTTCGCCTTTTTTGTTTGGTTTTTATCGGACGATATTTTCTCGGGCGATGACACGATGAGTCTTATATCGTTATTGCAAGGTGGTGGAAAATACAACATTGACGGCATTTTTACCGCATTGTTGACACAAACGGTCGGCATTTGGATACCGAAAATTTTACACATAAATTTGCACGAATTTTCAATGACAGCAGGAGCGTGGATTAGGGCTTTGAATGTCGTTATTTTCTGTGCGGTTATGACTCTTTTTGCTTTTAACGGAAGAGAAAAAGGAAAATCTTTGATTTTCTTCACATTGTTTTCTCTCTTTTATTTCTGTTATGCCTCGTCGAATATGAATTTCGATTGGGCTAATCCGAATAATTTGCCCAATTATGAAATTTTCGGTTCATTTATTCTTTTGACTGAATATGCGGATCATTTCGGTCAATTTTTGAGTCTTATTTTGGGACTTGGGGTAATTTATTTTATCGTGGCACATTTTACGCAAAACAAACTCCCTGATGAAAAATACCTCAAACCGCTCACGGTTGTTGCTTTTTTGACGGCAATGTCCTCGATGTTTGTTAATCTTACCGTCGGATTTTTGCTTTTCGGAATTTGTGTTTATCTTTTGATTTTGAACAGAAAAACCGATAAAAATATTATTAAAGAAAAAGGTAAGATTGTTTATGTTCCGACAATCGCATACGTAGTCGGGGCGGTACTTTTCGGAATTTATCCGTCATATTTTAATTTTGTTTCAAAAGAAATTTTCAGCCTGACATTTTTAAAATCGTTATTCAAATTTCTCGTTGTTTCAAATGTTTTTGAAATCTCGTTAATATTGATTTTGGCGGCAATATTATATTTTCTTGCACTCAACAAATCGACATATATTAAAAGAACGATTTTTTCAGTATTTGCAACGCTTTTCGGAGCATTTGTATATTTTGCATTGTTCTCATCAACTGGAACAAAAATCGATTCGTTATTAACGGAGTCATTGATTTTATTCAGAATTTTGCTGATGTCGTTTGTATTTTTGCTTTTTGGGGCTTGTTTGCGAGAACATACTTCCGAGCCGAAAGAGTTAAAAGTCGTTTCGACCTTGTTTACGCTTGTATTATTTGCTTTTATGGTTGTTCAAGTTCCGTTTATTTTCACAACAATGTCGATATGGAAAACTGCTTCGAGCGAGAATAAAGTTACGACATATTGTCTTGAAAAAATGTATCGTTTCTATTCTTTGCAAGGCAAAACGGCACTTTTGCCCGACGATTCGCTTATGAAAATTTTTAAAATTCAACCGTTTGTCGATGACCCGACCGTTGATAATGATGTGGAAATCAATGACAGAGTATTTTTCAAAAATACGTCTTTCACCTCTTACTATTCAAAATTTTACAAAAATGCCAAAATTGTTTCTTACAAATTCATTGATGCAAAAATGGCTGTCAAAATCTTCTACGAAGAGGGCGGAATGATTGATGGCAAAGAGGTTTCGCATATCAATTTTCAAAATTTATATAACGACAAATTTGTTCTCAACAGGGCAATAGAAAAATCCAAATATGATTTTTAACGAACGAAAAGCATTGTTAATAGGCACATACGGGCTAATTCACGCAATCGTGGATTTATGTTGTGCTGCGATGTTGTTTTCTTTTTTGGGCAAAGTTGAAATTATGTTTTTGCTCCAATTGGCGATAATATACAATTCGCTTGCGTTCGGACTGCAATTCGTTTTCGGGTTTGCGGCGGACAAATTCAAAAGGTATGACGGATTTGCAATATTCGGTTGTTTGCTTTTGATTTTGGGAATTTTTCTTTATAAATCACCTTTGGCGGCAATGATTGTGATGGGTGTCGGGAATGCTCTTTTTCACGTTGGCGGCGGAGTTATTGCTCTTGAGGCAGGTAACGGTCGGGCAAAATTGTCGGGATTGTTTGTTGCCCCCGGAGCAGTCGGATTGTTTTTGGGAACGCTGTTGAGTTCGGTTAAGGGTTTTAACACAATTTGGTTGAGTTTTTTACCGTTAATCGGGATTGCGTTAATGCTTTTTATTACGCCCCGAAACGAGGTGCAAAAAATTTATAAAAATGAAGCGAAAACACCTGTATACATTGCGATTGTGCTATTAATACTTATTTCGATTTGTATTCGGTCGTTTGTCGGCTTGGGGTATGATTTTGCGGCGAAAAATTCTATGCCGATGTTGTTTACCTTCGTTTTTGCAATTGCTTTGGGTAAGGCGGTAGGCGGATTTTTGGCGGATAAATTCGGAATGTATAATGTTGCGGTAATCGGGTTATTGCTTTCCATTCCGCTATTGAAGTACGGTTTTGTCCCGCAGTTGGCGATTTTGGGAATGTTTTTCTTCAACTTAACAATGCCAATAACGATGACGGCACTTGCGAATATGATGCCAAAGTTTAAGGGATTTTCTTTCGGACTTACGACGTTAGCACTTTTAATCGGGTATTTGCCCGTAATTGCGGAATACAAAGTATCCCAAAGTATGTTGTTCTTTGAGATACTCTTTGCATCTGTTATTGTGACGGCGATTTCGCTCAAATTGTACGAAAAATTGTTTCACCGTCCGTAAAATTATTCGTCACGTAACTTCATGTAGTCTTTGAGTGCGGCTTTCCAAGTTCTGCACATATTGTCGTTGTACATAACGCTGTTTGCTGGGCGTTTTGCATCTCTCGGAAATTCATCCGTTGTGCAAGGTTTGAGATTTACATTCAAGCCGGCAAGTTCAAAAATCTCTTTTGCAAATCCATACCAAGAAGTTTTGCCCGAACCGCAAAGGTGATAAATGCCGTAAGGTGCTTCTTCCGTCAACAATGTTACGATTCCGTTTGAAAGTTCTTCCGTCCAAGTTGGACAGCCTACTTGGTCATCAACAACTTTAATTTCGGGTTTGTCGGCAAGCGATAACATAGTTTCGACAAAGTTTTTGCCGTGTAATCCGTAGAGCCAACTTGTTCTTGTGATGTAATATTTTTTGCAATGTTTTTCAATCGCCTCTTCACCCAAACATTTTGTCAATCCGTATGCGTTTATCGGATTTCTCTTGTCATAAGGAAGATACGGCTCTTTTTTTGTTCCGTCAAAAACGTAATCAGTTGAAATGTAAACAATCGGAATATCAAGTTCAGCACAAGTTTTGGCTAAATTTTCCGTTCCTGTAACATTGATTTTCATCGCCAAATCTTTGGCATCAGTTTCGCACTTATCGACATTCGTGTATGCGGCACAATGTACCACCGCATCAGGCTTTTCCTCTTTTAAAAATTTTTGAACCAAATCAAAATCAGTGATATCTAAATTATCAACATCTGTTTCAATAGTTTCAAAACCTGCATCTTCCAACGTCGGACATAAATCATGTCCCAACATTCCTTTTGCTCCGGTAACTAAAATTTTATCCATTTGTAACCTCTCATTTTGCCTGAATTATAACAGAATTAAAAATTTTTTTCAAAATGTAATAATTTAATTGTTTTCTGAAATTTACCGCTTAAATTTCTTCATTTCCTGTCATTGCGAACGAAGTAAAGCAATCCAGTGTTTACTCGTTTATTGGATAAATGTGTAGATACTGGAGTGCCACGTCCTCACTACGTTCGTACTCGCTGTGACAGTAAACTCTCTTTGTTATTCTGAACCTACAAGGCGAAGAATTTGTTTTCATTAATGTTTCACAGATTATTCGGACTTCGTCCTCAGAAGGACGGACAATGATATTTTTTCTCAAATTAACAAACTTATCTTTTTTGCCGAAAATTGCAACTCCTGATATAGTCGAATTATGGAAAACAAAGACAGGGTTTTAAAAATTTTTTCTTACAGTGTTCTGATTTCGGGTGCATTATTAATGCTTATGCCGTTTTTGTTCATGTTAAGCCTTTCTTTCTCGGGTGAAGAACAGATTTTTTCCTACACGCCAAAGTTTTTTCCCGAAAATTTTACCCTCGAAAATTACAAAAGTGTTTTTGAAACCGTACCCATAAAACAATATTTTCTCAACAGTTTTTACATCGCAACGGTTACAACCATTGGGCAGGTTTTCATCTCTGCACTTGCAGGTTACGCTTTTGCAAGATTAAATTTCAGATTTAAAGAACCTCTTTTCATAATAATCCTTATAACAATGATGATTCCGCCGCAAGTAAACATCATTCCGCTATTTTTTGTAATGCGTGAACTTAATTGGGTTGACACTTATCAGGCAATGATTTTGCCCGGAATGTTCGGCGGATTTGGAGTTTTTATGATGAGGCAATATTTTAAAATGCTTCCCAAAGAACTTGAAGATGCTGCAAAAATCGACGGTTGCGGAACATTCGGAATATTTTTCAGAACGGCACTTCCCCTTGCGGCACCTGCTGTTGCAACTCTCGGAATTTTCACGTTCATAACAACTTGGAACGCTTTTATGTGGCCGTTAATCATCACAACGTCAGAAACAATGCGGACTTTGCCCGTCGGACTTGCATATCTCAAGTCAGGCTATCGGGAAGTCATTATGTGGGGCGAATTGACCGCATATTGTGTAATTTGCTGCATTCCCGTAATTGCGTTATTCATTTTGGGACGAAAATATTTCATCAACGATATTATGAGCGGCGGTGTCAAAGAATAAAAAAATCTGCCTTTCTTTCAAAAGACAGATTTCTGAATTGCTTTTATTTGAAACTATTTTTTCGTTGCAACAACCCAATCTTTGTATGTTGTGTATGTTACACCGTCTTTTTTCACTTCAGGATTGCAATTTTCCATATCTTTGTTTGTGCAGAAATATGCTTTTACTTTATTGCTCAATTCAACTTCCAATATAACATCTTTCGGTCCCGAATACATATAATTGAAAATCGGATAATCTGCTTTTGCAACCAAATTAGGATCAAAACCGTTAGGATATTCATTTTTAGCCTTAAATGAGTTTTTCATTACTGCCAAAACAGGTTCATATTGGTCAAGACCTTTTTTCATTGATTCGTCAAAAGTTTTTGAGTCAGTAGTTTTTTGCTCAGATGCTGTCGGTTGTTGTGCAGCATCTTTTTCAACTGCCGGAGCGTCTTTTTCCACCGCAGGTTGAGTTGTTGTCGATTTGCCGCAACCTGTCAAAACAAATACAGATGCAATAAATGCGATTGTCAAAAATGTTTTCTTAAACATAATTTTTCCTTTCATAACTGATTTGAAAATAGCATATTTTCTCAAATTTTTCAAGATAATTTAAAAAAAGCAAAAAAAAAAGACCCCGAACTTTTGTTCGAGGTCAAATTTTTATTTCTTATGAATTGTGATTTTGTCGCCGTCAGCGTCTATCAATGCCGTATCGCCTTTTTTAATTTCACCCGACAATATGATTTTCGCAAGCGGATTTTCAACAAGTTGCATAATCGTTCTTTTAAGCGGTCTTGCACCGTATTGCGGGTTGAAACCGTCACGGGCAATCAATTCTCTCGCATCATCGGTCATTTCCATTGTGATTTCCTGTTCTTTTAACAAGTTTTCAAGATACTTGATTTGAATGTCCGTAATACGTTTCAAATCTTGCATTGACAATGCTTTGAAGAATACTGTTTCATCAATTCTATTAAGAAATTCTGGCTTAAATCTCGTTTTCATAATAGCCTCAATTTCTTCTTTCAAATTATTGTATTCTTGTTCGCTCATCATTGCCTTGACTGTGTTTTCAAGAATTACATCACTGCCTATATTACTTGTCAAAATGATAAGCGTATTCTTGAAATCAACCGTTTTGCCTTTAGAATCGGTCAATCTGCCATCATCAAAAATTTGCAACATTATGTTGAAAATTTCAGGGTGAGCCTTTTCAATTTCATCAAAAAGAATTACTGAATAAGGTTTTCTTCTGACGGCTTCCGTCAATTGACCGCCTTCATCGTAGCCGACATATCCCGGAGGGGCTCCGACAAGTCTTGCAACAGTATGTTTTTCGGAATATTCTGACATATCAATTCTGATAAGTGCATCTTCATCGTTAAACATAAATTCCGCAAGTGCTTTTGCAAGTTCTGTTTTCCCGACACCTGTCGGTCCTAAGAAAATAAATGTACCTATCGGTCTGTTAGGATTTTTCAAGCCCGAACGAGCACGTCTGATTGCGTCGGAAACGATTGTGACCGCTTCATCTTGACCGACAACCCGTTTATGCAAAAAGTCTTCCATGTTAAGAAGTTTTTGGATTTCGCTCTCCATAAGTTTTGAAACGGCAATACCCGTCCATTTACTTACGATTTGGGCAATATCGTCTTCGTCGATTTCTTCTTTCAAAAGTTGTTTGTCCGAAGTGTCTTTGTTTTTAGCGTTTTCCAACTGTTTTTGAAGTCCGATTAATTTACCGTATTTGAGTTCAGCAGCACGTTGCAAATCTGCTTCACGCTCTGCTTTTTCAATTTCGATTTTAACCTTTTCGATTTCTTCTTTAATTGATGCCTCATCTTTGATTGAACTTTTTTCGAGTTCCCATTGATTTTTGATAATTTCGATTTTTGAGTTCAATTCGTGCAAATGTTTGTCAATAATTGCAATTTTTTCGTTATTTTCATCTGTCGGTTCACTTTGAAGAGCCGTTTTTTCAATTTCGAGTTGCATTTTTTGACGAACCATATTATCGAGTTCTTCAGGCATTGAGTCAATTTCAATACGCAATGACGACGCTGCTTCATCAATCAAATCGATTGCTTTATCAGGCAAAAATCTGTCTGTTATGTATCTGTCTGAAAGTTTTGCTGCCGCAATCAACGCAGAATCCTTGATACGAACGCCATGGTGGACTTCATAACGTTCTTTCAAACCTCTTAAAATGCTGATTGTGTCCTCAACAGTCGGTTCATTAACCATAACGGGTTGAAAACGTCTTTCCAAAGCAGGGTCTTTTTCAATGTATTTTCTGTATTCGTTAACAGTTGTTGCACCTATGCAACGGAGAACACCTCTTGCAAGCATAGGTTTCAAAAGGTTGCCTGCATCAGTTGAGCCTTCTGCGGCACCTGCTCCGACGACTGTATGGAGTTCATCGATAAACATAATAATTTCACCGTTTGAGGATTCAACTTCCTTTAAAACGGCTTTTAAACGCTCCTCAAATTCTCCACGGAATTTTGCACCTGCGATTAACGCACCAATGTCGAGGGAAACAAGTTTTGTGTGTTTAAGGCTTTCTGGAACATCTCCACGAACGATACGTTGTGCCAAACCTTCAACGATTGCTGTTTTGCCGACACCCGGTTCACCAATAAGAACAGGGTTGTTTTTGGTTTTTCTGTTCAAGACTTGGATAATCCGACGGACTTCTTCATCTCTACCGATAACGGGATCGAGTTTGCCTGCTCGTGCGGCTTTTGTCAAATCTGTCGAATATTTTTCAAGTGATTTGTAGGCATCTTCAGCGTTTGCACTATCTGATTTTTGATTTCCTCTGATATCTTTCATAGCACTTAAAACCTTATCTTTCGTAACATTAAATCGTCTTAAAAACGTTGCTGTGTCGGGATTTTCCACCATAGCAAGAAGTATATGCTCAATTCCGATGAAAGAATCTTTGAGCATATCTGCTTTTTCTTTTGCCAAATCGAGCAAATTATGTGTTGAGTTTGAAAGGTATAAATTTCCGCCGCTGACGGCTGTTTCGAGTTGCGGAATTTTTGAGAGTTCCGCATTCAATTCGTTTTTAAAGTTTGCACCGTCAAGTTTTAAAAATTTGACATAATCTTTCGCAACGCCATCTGTATCCTCGAGGATTGCCCCCAAGATGTGCAACGGTTCAAGTTGAGAATTACGATTTTTCAACATTAACTGCTGCGAAGAATACAAAATTTGTTTCGTATAATCGGTCAATTTGTTAAAATCAATCATAAAAAACCTCTTTTTCTAATCTTATACTATCATTTTAATAAGTTTTTTATGAAAGTCCGTAAAATTTATTTTTTATTAATTATTTATTTTGGTAAGATAATCTTCAAACTCGTTCTGTTGCAACGTTTTTGAGTTAAAATTCTCCCACCGTGAGCGGTGATAATTTTTTTCGCTACGATTAAACCGTTATTGTGAGCCAATTTTGTATAAAGTCTTTCTTTTTCCCGATGATTAAAAATATCTTTGTATTCAAATTCAAATGGTGCAAGGATTTCAAACCTTAATTTTTTATGGGTCAATTCTGCTTTCAGAATAATTTTTGAATTTTCTTGACATCTTTCGTTAATTTGGAATAGGATATTTTCGATTGATTTTTTGAGTAATTTCGCATCTGCGTGAATTTTACTTTGTCTGATTGAATTTGTTTCAATGGTAGTATGTTTTGCGTTGAGAAAATCTTTGCAATCGTCTAAAATCTTTTCAATAAAAGGTTTCAGTTGCAATTCTTTTTTTGAAACGGTTAATTCGTTTTCGTCAAAATTAATTTCCTCAAGACAGTTTTTCAAGATTCTGTAAGAAGTTTCGCTTGAATATAAAATTTCCGGCAGCATGAAAAGATTTTTTTGTGATTTCAAAACCAATTTTAACGCCAAGACTTGTGATATTAGGGGTGTGGAGAGTTCGTGCTTCAAAAAGTTTGTTAACCTCAAAAATTTACTTTCAAATATTTTTTCCTTGGTTATTTCTTTAAGAATAATCACATACATTTCGCAATTGAGTTCATCTTCGACAAACTTTTTTGCGGTGACTTCAAAATGTACCTTTTGTCCGTCAATATTAATAGAACGAGTATTTTCCTCTCCTGATAAAATGTTGCTCAATTTGAGTTTTTTAGCGGCATTATCTCCGATAACCAAGTAACTGAAATTCGACAAAAGAACACTGAAGTTCCCGTCAGTAATAATAATTTTATCATTAGATGTATTCATCATACCGTCAATTAATATTTTCAGACACGGATTTTCAAAACTGCTGACCGGACTAAAAATAAATGGCAATATTTTGTCGCTCATCATTAGACACCTCGCTTTGTCTATTAATCTTAAGGTTATGAATTAATTTTGTATATTGCCAAGTTAGGCAGTATTGAAAATCCAAAAAATTAAACGGTTGTATATAAAAAATAGCCCTGTTTGTAAGTATTTTGCAGGAATTCGTGATATTAAGGAAATTTTATATTACCCAATTGGCGACAAAAAGTCTTACTTCTTCATGATTTTACCCAAAAGCCATGTGGTTACTTCAATTCCCATGCAAAATCGTATTTTTAATATGTAAATATGAGAGGATTTTTTGTTAAAAAATGCGTTAATTTTTTCATTTTTTGACATTAAAATATAGATTCTTCGCTTCGCTCAGAATGACGGGAAATGAAGAACTTTTAGCGGTAACTGTCATTCTGAGGTTTTGCAAAAAACGAAGAATCTGTGAAATGTCAGGAAAAACAGATATTTCGGGGCAAGCCCCTCAATATGACAATAAACGCCTAAAGGCTCAGAATGACATAACGGGTTCATTGTGTCAACACACTCTGCTCGCTCGTTCATCGCAATGACAGAGAACAAAAAAACGTCCGAATTACAAAATTCGAACGTTTTTTGATATTTTAGAAAATTATTTTCTATTTATCGTTAAGTGCTGCAACACCAGGGAGTACTTTACCTTCGATAAATTCGAGTGAAGCACCGCCACCTGTTGAAACGTGTGTGAAGTCTTCTGCGTTGCAGAATTTCTTAGCGGCTGAAACTGAATCGCCACCGCCGATTACAGATGTTGCACCGTTCTTCGTTGCTTCAACGATTGCTTTCAAAATTGCTTTCGTACCTTCTGAGAATGCAGGTGTTTCAAATGCTCCGACAGGACCGTTCATAAGAATTGTTTTTGAATTTTTAACAACTTCTTCAAATGCTTTTTGTGATTCCGGACCTGCATCAACACCTTCAAATCCGTCAGGAATATTTTTGATATCAACAACTTTGTTTGTGCCGTTGCCTGAAAAATCATCAGTAACCAAAACATCTGTTGCCATTACCAATTTAACGCCTTTATCTGCTGCTTTCTTTTCGATTGCTTTTGCAACTTCCAATTGGTCGTCTTCGCAAATTGAGTTACCAATCTTACCGCCGTTAGCCTTAACGAAAGTATAAGCCATACCACCACCGATGATGAGGTTATCAACTTTATCGATTAAGTTTTCCAAAACGCCGATTTTTGATGAAACTTTTGCACCGCCAACAACTGCCGTAAAAGGTCTTGTCGGGTTATCAAGTGCTTGTGACAAGCATCTGATTTCTTTTTCCATCAACAAACCTGAAACTGCGGGTGATAAAAGTTTTGCAACTTTTGCTGTTGAAGTGTGGTTTCTGTGAGCAGCACCAAATGCGTCATTTACATAGAAATCGCCCAATTTTGCAAGTTCTTCAGCAAATGTCATATCGTCATCTTTTGCTTCTTCAGCCTTGTAATAACGGATATTTTCGAGCAATGCTACTTGACCGTCTTGCAAATCTGCCAATTCTTTATCAGCACCTTCGCCTACAGGTGATTTAACAAATTTAACTTCTTGTCCCAAAACCTTTGACATATATTTTGCAACAGGTTCCAATGACAAATCTGCCAAAGTTTGACCTTCTTTTAATTTTTGAGGTCTGCCGAGGTGAGCCATCAAAATGATTTTAGCACCTTTTTCTTGTAAAAATCTTACTGTCGGCAAAATTGCTTGGATTCTTGTATCATCGGTAACATTTTTTTCTTTATCCAAAGGAACGTTGATATCAACTCTGACTAACGCTCTTTTACCTTTTACGTCACCTAAATCTTTTACTGATTTTTTCATGGTTTTTCTCCTTTATATTACCGCCGCCCCTTGGTCAACAGGGTCGAACGTCATTATCTGATATTTTATATCCAAATCGTACCATATTTTATGCACAATTTGTTTTACATTATCTATATTATCACCTTTGGTTATTACTGCAAGTGTCGGACCTGCACCGCTCAACACGCAGCCCAAAACATTTTTCTCGTTTCTGAGTTTTTCGATAATATCAACCATTCCGGGGATTAATTTTTCACGATAAGGCTGATGTATTCTATCTTTCAAAGCACTTCTCATAATATCTTCATTACCGTTTGTTATTGCGGTAATTAATTGAGCAGATTTTTGAATGTTATAAACCGCATCTTTAAAATTAATCTCTTTCGGTAAAACAGAACGTGCAAGTTCAGTCAAAAGTTTATAATCAGGGATACAAACACTGATTTTCCAATCGCTGCACCATTTGATTTTTTCATACAAAACGACTCCGTCATCTTCAATTGAAGCCACAACAAACCCGCCTGTTAATGCAGGAGTAGTATTATCAGGGTGTCCCTCAATTGATGCTGCAATATTAATCAAGTCGTGTTCGTTTAAAGGTTTTCCGTTTAATTCATTTGCCCCTATTAATGCACCTGCTATGACTGAAGCACTGCTTCCCAATCCTCTAGCAATCGGTATTTCGGTTTCTACATTAACCTCATAGCCTGATATTTCGGTATTTGTTTTTTCGTGAAATTTTTTAAAAGATTGAAAAATTATGTTTTTTTCATCAACTTCAAATCTTCTGACATCGCCTTTTTCGTCAATTATGACAACTATTTTTCCGTCATTTGTTTTTTTTGTTTTGACAATATTATACAAAGGTAAAGCAATTCCGGCACAGTCAAAACAGGGTCCTAAATTTGCACTTGAAGCCGGTGATTTTACTTTAATTTCCATAATTTTTTCCTAATTTTTCAAAGGCATTACGAGGCAGATGTAATCATCATCATTATCAGGTCTGAAAATTGCGGCTGATTGATTGCCGTTCAAACCGATAATTGCGTTTTCGCAATCGATAATTTTGATAAAATCAGAGATGAATTTGTAGTTGAAAGAAATTTTAAATTCATCGCCTGTATAATCTGTTTCGATAACATCTTCCGAAGTACCTGAATCAGGAGTTTCTGATTTCAAATACATTTTTCCGTTTTGCAAAATAAACTTGATAACGTTTGTTCTTTCGTTAATCATACATGCAACTCTGTCGATTGCGTTTGAAAGTTCGTTTTTATTTACTTTAACGGTATTTGCAGTTGTTTTCGGAATAAGTTGTTGATATTGAGGATATTGACCTTCCAAAAGTTTAGAAATAATTGTGTAACTGTTTGTTTTGATAATAATTTTTGAACCTGAAACGATTAAATAGACTTTATCTTCGCTGATGATTGAAGAAACTCTCAAAAATTCGTTAACTGTTTTTGACGGAATAACGATTTTTGCATCTTTATGTTTTTCGTTTTGGATTTTTTCAGAAATTCTTGTAAGTCTGTTACCGTCTGTTGCAGCCATTTCCAATTTATCTTCGTTAATTTGGCAGAAAACACCGCTGATAACGTTTCTGTTTTGGTAAGTTGCTGCGGCGTAAACGGTATATTTAATTGATTTAATGAGCGGATTTGTGTCAATTACAATCGCTTCATCTTCAGAAATTTCGTTTTGATTTTGGATAACGTTAGGGAATTCTTCTGCTGAAATACCTATTACATCGAATTTTGAATTACCGCATTTGATTGTAACGACGTTATTGTCTGTATTTAATGCAAATTCAATCGGTTTATCTGGTAATTTTGATACAATTTCAAAAATCTTTTTCGCAGGAAGAGTAATTTTACCTTCTTCTTGAACGCTTGCGGTTGTTTTTGTTGTGATTGAAATATCTAAATCCGTAGCACTCAATTTCAAATTATTACCTTCTGTTTCAAACAAAATGTTTGAAAGTACAGGTTGAATACCTCTTTGAACCGTAATTTTTTCAACAGTTCTGATTCTGTTTAAAAGTGATTCTTTGTCGATTGTAAAAAGCATTATGTTTCCCTTTTTAAAAACTAAACTTAATTTGATATAATTGTTTTATACACAAACAACTTTCTTATATCTGTTATTATTATATATATAAAATAATTTAATAACAATAATATCTTGATGAAAAAATGTAGAAAACTTAAAAAAATCCACTGATTACAGTAGTTTTACCTATGTATAAAACTTATTCA
>SAMEA104315428__coassemble_857_pt1 | contig 32267 bp, 25 predicted proteins | sample SAMEA104315428__metabat2_low_PE_039 | metagenome-assembled genome bin SAMEA104315428 (sample SAMEA104315428) | gut metagenome | biome: Monkey gut; feature: monkey-associated habitat; material: faeces | place: China | collected 2013
ATTCGAACGCGCGACCTATCCCTTAAAAGGGGAGTGCTCTACCTGCTGAGCTACAGACGCAAATCCTTGCTCGTTTATAATAACAAGAACAAAATTTTCAGTCAACAACTTTTTTTTAATTTTTTGAAAATTAAATAATTTATTGTTATTTTGAGTATCAAAGCAACAAATCAGTATCAATGCCATTACCATCATTCAGAACCGCATGTGAAAATCTGCTTTCGTTAAAACATTACATACAGATTCTTCGGTTTTTTCAAGACCTCAGAATGACTGTTAAGCACTATGTTTGCTCGTTCTTCAATCAAAATGGCTGTTGGGTTTATCGTCATTGCAATTGAAATGAAGCAATCCAATGTTTGTTCATTCACCTGATAATATTTTCCAATCTTGCACACCCACAATGACAGAAAACGAGTAACCTCAAACATTCATCGTCATATTGAGTAAAGCGAAATATCTGTTTTTCACGACGGTTCACAAATTTTTCGCATAAAGGCACTGAATGACTAATATTCAAGACACAGAACTGCAATTATTTCAAAAGCACTTAAATTTCCGCACTTTGTTCTTCTTTTTCTTCTTCAGTTTTTTCTTGTTTTGGTTTATGCTGAACTTTAATTTTGACAATTCTCGTGCCGTCAAGTTCAATTACAGTAAGAACAAAATCGTCCCATTCAACGGTATCATTGACTTCTGCCATTCTGTCCAAATGTTTCAAAATAACACCCGCAATTGTTTCAACATCTTCTTCTTCGGGTATTTCCTTTTTGAAATAATCAGCAAATTCATCAATTCGCATAATTCCGTTTGCGACGTATTCATTTTCGCCGATTTTGACGATATCAGCCTCTTCGTCGGTATCAAATTCATCTTGCACTTCGCCGACAATCTCTTCCAAAATATCTTCCAAAGTAATCAAACCGCTTGTTCCGCCGAATTCATCGACAATAATAGCCATTTGAACTTTATTTGTTTTAAAATCACGAACCAATTTATCAAGAGGGACAGTTTCAGGGAAGAATTTTGCCTCACGGAGCATTGCTCTGAGGTTAAATTCTTTTTTATTAATCGTCATTGCATACAAGTCTTTAACGTGCAACAAGCCGATAATATGATCCAAATCTTCTTCGTAAACAGGATAACGGGTGTATTGATTATCCAAAATGGTTTTTTCAAGTTCTTCAAACTCAATATCCACAGACAATGCAACCATATCGGGACGAGGACTCATAACTTGTTTTGCATCTTTATCCGAAAATTCAAAAATATTTTGCAACATATTTTTTTCAGTTTCGTTCAAAATGCCCTCGTTATAACTTGCCTCAACAATCATACCGATTTCCTCGGGAGTATGAACGGAATGGGCCGATGATGCAGGGTGAATATTGATTAATTTAAGCATATAATTTCCAAAACCGTTTAAAAGGAAGATGAACGGTTTGAAAACTTTTGCAATATGGAGCATCGGTTTGGCAATAAATAAAGCTGTTCTTTCAGGATATTGCAAAGCGATTGATTTAGGCATCAATTCACCGATTACAACGTGCATAAACGTAATCAAAGCGAATGCGATACCTGTCGCACAAGAGTGAACGGCGATTGTTTTTTCCGCCCCCGACAAAAACGAGAACAAAGGTTCCAAAATCGAGGCGAGCGTTGATTCTCCGACCCAACCTAAACCGATACTTGCAATCGTAATACCCAATTGAACGGCAGCAATGTATGTATCAAGATGCTCAATTTCCTTGCAAACCAAGCCTGCGACCTTGTTTCCGTCCTTAGCAAGTTGTGCCATTTTTGTTTGCCTTACATTCACCAATGCAAATTCTGAAGCAACGAAAAATCCGTTTGTCAGAAGCAAAAAGGCAATTCCCATTAATTTTAAAATTGTCAGTTCAATGTCCATAGTTATCTCTACTGATTTCAATTATACAATCAAAACCAATAATTTTCAAGTCAAGTAAGCGTCGCACGGGAAATGACCGCACTACAAGCATTACACGGCTTATACATTTGTTACATAGGCTTTTTATCAATCGTCGAATGGCAGCAACCGATTAATCCGATAACTTTTCCTTGTCTGAAAATCGGAATTTTTATCATTTTTATGCAGCCTTTTTTACCGCCCTGAATTGTACAAAATTCCAAAACGTGACGTTTATTTTCTTTTAAAACGAACTCGTCCTGTGCCTGTATCAGAGCCAATTCCTCTTCTCCGATAATTCCTTCGAGTCGTTCGTGATTAACATATTTTTGTCCGATAATTTCATCTTTTTTTGTATTGAAAATTTCACAAAATTCACTGTTAACATTGATATAGCGGTTTCTCGCATCTTTAATCCACACGGCAACGGGAATATCGTTGAAAAATCGTTTGAATTTCAATTGTTCACGTTGTAATTTATGGAAGAGCAAATATTTTTCAGTAACGTCCGTAATAACCGTTTCTATTGCAACAACAGCCTTTTTCTCATTCAAAATCGGCGTTTTTACCACATCAAGGTACAACAAACCTTTGTCGGGGTGGATAAATTTATTCTTAAAAGTCAATTGTCTTGCGGTATTTAAGACCAACTTGTCCTGTTTGGCATACGAAGCGGCGTTTTTCAGAGAAAAAACATCGGGGGTGTATTTTCCGATAATTTCATCGCAATTCTCAAATCCCAAAAATTTCGCATAAGCGTCGGAAATTCCCAAATATTTTCCGTCAAGGTTCTTAATACTGATAAAAGCAGAACTGGATTTGAGCCAATTTTTGAACACTACGGTGTCAAAATGTTCGCCAAAGCAAGCATTACTCAAGACTATCTCTCCTTAATCTCTTAGACCACAAACCAACGGTATTTTACATGTATATTTTAACATATTTTTTGAACGTCTGCAATAAAAAGACCCCTTGAAATTCAAGGAGTCTTTCAAATTTTTTCGTTTATTTAACGACAAATTCTGACTAATTTTTAGCCTTAGGACCTGCTTCAACGATTTCAGCCGGCATATTGGGATATTTTGCAGCGAAGTTATCTGCAAACATTTGAGCCAATTTGTTTGCTTGTACGTCATAAGCAGCCTTGTCTTCCCACATTCCTCTTGCATCGAGTTTTTCATCGGGAACATTCGGACAGTGAACAGGATAATCAACGTTGAATACATCGTGATGTTTAAATTCGATGTTGTCGAAGTCACCGTTCAATGCTGCTGTAACCATTGCACGAGTGTAAGCCAACTTCATACGTTTTGCACCTGAAGATGCACAACCGCCTGCCCAGCCTGTGTTTACGAGGTAAACTTTAGTGCCGTATTTGTCAAGTTTTTCACCCAACATTTTTGCATAAACTGATGCGTCCATCGGCATAAACGGTTCGCCGAACAATGTTGAAAATGTCGGTTGAGGTTCTGTAACGCCTCTTTCCGTACCTGCAAGTTTTGATGTGAAACCTGTTACGAAGTGGTACATTGCAGCGTTTTTGCTCAATCTGCTGATAGGAGGCAATACGCCGAATGCATCTGCTGTCAAGAAGATAACCACTTTCGGAATGCCGCCTTTTGAAGGAACTTGTGCATTGTTGATGTAATTAATCGGATAACCTACACGAGTGTTTTCTGTCAATGAACCGTCTTCAAAATCAAATTCTCTTGTTTCAGGGTTCATAATTACGTTTTCAACCACTGAACCGAATTTAATTGCATTGTAAATATCGGGTTCGTTTTCTGCTGAAAGGTGAATACATTTTGCATAGCAGCCGCCTTCAAAGTTGAATACACCATCAGGTGACCAACCGTGTTCGTCATCACCGATTAACTTTCTTGCAGGGTCTGCTGAAAGTGTTGTTTTACCGGTACCTGAAAGTCCGAAGAATACTGCTGTTTCAGCGGTTTGAGGATCCATGTTTGCCGAGCAATGCATCGGAAGTACGTTTTTCTTTGTCATAATGTAGTTCATTGTTGCGAATACTGACTTTTTGATTTCGCCTGAGTATTTTGAACCGCAAATGATAATCATGTGTGCTTCGTAGTCGATTGCGATGCATGCTTCTGAATTTACGCCGTCAACTTCAGGATCACACTTGAATCCCGGAGCACAAAGGATTGTGTAATCCGGTTCGCCGTAGTCCTTTAATTCTTCTGCTGTCGGACGAATCAACAATTGGTGAATGAACATATTTTGGCTTGCCAATTCGTTTACAACTCTGAATTTTTGAGTATATTTTTTGTCAGCACCTGCAAAACCATCAAAAATAAATACTTCTCTGCCTTCCAAGTATGCTGCGATTTTACCTTTAATAGCGTTGAATTGTTCTCTTGAAATAGGTCTGTTTACCTTACCCCAAGCAATTTCGTTGTGTACGCCGTCTGTATCAACGATAAATTTATCTTTAGGTGAACGACCTGTGTATTTGCCTGTTGTTACAACCAATGCACCGGTTTCGCTCAAAGAACCTTCTCCACGACGCAATGCTGCTTCTGTCAATTGTGCGGGAGTCAAATTACGATATACCGCTTTCGGACCGATTACACCTAATTTTTCAATTCCGTATGTTTCCATTACATTTCTCCTTAAATCAAATGTGTATGTTTCACACTTAATAATAATACAAACATAAAAAAATTGTACAAGTATTTTTTCGAAAAATTTTAATTCACAAAAACACCAATATTCATGCCCATTTTCGGCAACACTAAAAATCGTTAAATAATTTCGGCATGTAAATTTTTCAAATCATCGACCGTAATTTTTTCCAAATTTTTAAATTTTGAGATAATTTCATCGGCGGGAGTGATTTTTTTGTTTACATAATTATAAATCGGTTCGAGGTACTGTTCTTCTCCTGTTTTCATCATTTCAAGGCTTTGTTTTGAAATATTCAAGACTTCTTTGGCGAGGTCAAAGAGATTGTAGCGTTTGAATTTTATCTCCAAGCCAAAGTCCGGCGTAAGATATCTTAATTCCTCAAAGTCACTGAATTCGGCACCTTTAAACATATCATCAATCGCATCTCTCGCCTCTTTATTATACAAAATTCCTTTCCAAATAGCAGGAACCGCCGTAATGAATTCCGATTTTTGGGAGTCATGATTTCTGATTTCAAGATACGTTTTGAGCCTTACATCGGGGAAAAACAGGCTCATTTGAGTTTGCCAATCTTCAATTGTCGGAAAATATCCCTCAAAGCCATGCCGATAATATTCACCAAAGGTCAAATCGCCTGTGTCAATGTATTTTCCGTCCTTTTCGATAAAAATCATCGGAATATTGAACAAAATATTTTTATAGTCTTCAAAAGAAAAATCGTCGTGAAAAATTTTCTCGGAAATCAAGCCGCAACGCTGTTCATCGGTATTAAGCCAAGAATATGCACGAAAAGATTTTGCACCTGACAAACGACCGTTTCTGACGGGGGAATTTGCGAACATTGCACTCACAAGGGGGGAAAGTTTAAGTGCGGTTTTGAATTTTCCCATAGCGTCTTCTTCGCTTGAATAATCAAGTCCCACTTGAATTCCCGCCGTTTCTCTCATCATAACAAACGGCAATTTTGCTCTTTTGGGCAAGTAATTTGTCATTTTGGCATAACGTTTTTTGGGAATTACGTTAATTTTTTCAAAAGTTGAAACGGGCTGAATACCGAAGCCTACCCAACAAATTCCATGTTTATCGGCAATTTCGGCGGTTTCTGCATTATAATCGTCGAGCATTTTTCTAAGTTCGGAAATATTTTTGACAGGATTAAGGCTGATTTCCGTTTGAGCCCCCGGTTCGAGCGAGATATGCCCGTTCGGCAAAATCATTCCAATCGGATTTTTTCCCTCGAAAACGACCACTCTGTGCTCGTTTTCCATTTCCAAAATAATTCTTGAAACATCGTAATAGTCCGCCGCACGGTAATCCGACTTATAAACGGGAAGTTTTTCGTACTCCAAGCCGATTAACTCAGCAGTTTTGCAACCGGAATAAAAAATTTCGGTCAACTCATCTTTTGTTGCGATTATGCTCATAATGTCGCCGTCATTTCGTTTTCGGTCAAATTAATCAAATCCTCCATCACGGTTTTATGAAATTCAATTCCGTGAAGTCGATTCATTTCTCTAAAGAAATAACAGGGGCTTGTGACGTTAATTTCGGTCACTTTCTCGTCAATCAAATCCAAGGCAATCATATAAATTCCACGGTTTGAGAGATATTTTGCAATATCTGTTGCCGCTTCGTATTCAAAATCGGTCAAATATTCTTTCCGGAAATATTCGTCAGAGTGGGTATTAAATCTGAAATCATCTTTACCCGCAAGTTTTCTCAAAGATTCACGATAGACCTTGTTTCCGAGAATAAAAGCACGTTTGTCCCCGCCCTCGCCATGCCCGAGATATTCTTGCACGCAAACTAGAGTTTTACCGTTGTTTGTTGAATTATTAATCAATGAATTGATATTTTTGTCGCCGTGAGAAAGATAAAAAATTCCGCTGCCAAAACATCTGTTGAGGGGCTTAATAATCGCCTCACCATTGGCATTGACAAAATCTTTAATCAACTGCATATTCGCCGTAATAATATTTTTCGGAGTGTATTTCGGGAAATGATTTCCGTGCAATTTTTCGTTAAAATCGAGAATAGCCTGTGTATTATTGACGATTTTAGTCTTTTTTCTATCAACAAAATCGAAAACAAAACAAGCGTTAATATAATCCGTATCAACGGGCGGATCGGGTCTGAAATAAACAATATCAAAGGTTTCAATAAGTTTCTCGCTCGGGGTATCTTCGTGAAAAATATCTCCGTTTTTTTCAAAAGTTTTGTAAGAAAGTGCAAAACCTTTATTATCCTTGATAAAAAGCCCGCCTTTTGTGCAAATTTCGACTTCATAACCTCGTTCCAAATATTCTTTGTTGAACCAAAAGTCTGTTACGAGGTCGTTAAATTCAAAATATTTAAGTTCTAAATCATCTATTACTATTAAAATTTTCATCATTTTGCCCTCAATTTTTTCTAATGATACAACAATTTTGAAAACAAAAAATAGCCGAGATAACTACTATCGAATATGCACCTGCTCAATACCATGGTCGAGCAGGATTTTTGCAACACGTTTTAAATCGGCATGTGTAAAGGGTTTGGCATCTTTAAAAGTTTCGTCTAAAATTTTACTGTAAACAAAGTTTTGAAGAAAATATTTCTTCGCACCCTCAACCGTCGCTCCGATTTCATCAAAATCATCAACAGTCAAAAGTGCCTCTGTGACTGTCGTTCTAAACTCATAATCAAGTCCGCAGGACATAATTAAGTCAAGGCTGTTTTGAATTTCTGAAATATCAACATCTGTGTCGATAATTTTTTTATACTTCAGCAAAGGAGCCTTTATATCCATTGCAATATAATCGACTAAGCCTTTCAGCACAACGTTTTCGAGCATATCGAACTTCGAGCCGTTCGTATCAAGTTTGACATCAAAGCCTTTATCTTTCAACTTTGCCAAAAAATCAGGCAAATCCTTTTGAATACAAGGTTCTCCGCCTGTCACGACTATCCCGTCAAGTTTGCCCTTTCTTTTATCAAGAAATTTCAAAATTGACTCTTCGTCAGCGATTTTTTCAACGCCCGTAACGAGTTCGGGGTTGTGACAGTAATGACAACGAAAATTGCAGCCATGTGTAAACACAATAGCCGCAATCTTCTTGGGGTAGTCAATAAGTGACGTTTTTTGAAATCCGCCAATTAACATGAGTGACAGCAGTCTGCCTTTTCCATGTCAAACGTTACACGTTTTTTGAACTCTTCTGCTTTTGAAGCGTTCCATTGTTTTACGGGACGAATGTATCCGACAATTCTCGAGTAAACTTCGCACTCGGAACCGCATTCTGGACATTCAAAATGTTCGCCCGCAATGTATCCGTGGCTCGGACAAGTGCTGAAGGTCGGTGAGAATGTGAAGTACGGAATTCTGTAATTTTCACAAATTTTCTTAACGAGATTTTTCATTACGTCACAATCGTAAAGTCTTTCGCCTGCGAAAATGTGAACAACCGTTCCACCCGTATATTTTGTTTGCAAATCATCTTGGTGGTCAAGAACTTCAAACAAATCGTCCGTATAATTTACGGGAAGTTGTGAAGAGTTTGTATAGAAAGGTTGGGCACCGTTTTTAACATCTTCTTCATTTGCACAAATCAAATCGGGGTAAGTTTTCTTGTCCAAACCTGCCAATCTCAATGAAGTTCCTTCTCCGGGGGTTGCTTCGAGGTTATAGTTATTGCCCGTTTCGATTTGATATTCACGAACAACATTTCTCATAAAGTCCATAACTCTGACTGCAAATTCTTTGCCATCTTCCGAGCCGATATTTTGTCCTAAAAGATTTAAGCATGCTTCATTCAAGCCAATCAAACCGATTGTTGAGAAGTGGTTTTTCCAATAAACTCCAAATCTTCCTTTGATTGCTCTTAAATAATATTTTGTATAAGGATAAAATCCTCTTTCTGTAAGACTTTCGACAACTTTACGTTTAATTTCCAAACTTTCTTTTGCCAAGTCCATTTTTTCTTTCAGCATTCTGAAGAAATCGTCTTTATCCTTTGCAAGATAGCCCAAACGAGGCATGTTGATTGTAACAACGCCAATAGAACCCGTCAAAGGATTTGAGCCGAACAAACCGCCGCCACGATATGCAAGTTCTCTGTTATCAATTCTCAAACGGCAGCACATTGAGCGGGCATCTTCAGGATTCATATCCGAGTTGATGAAGTTCGAGAAGTACGGAATACCGTATTTTGCGGTCATTTGCCACAAACCGTCCAATTTCGGATTATCCCAATCAAAATCTTTTGTAATGTTATATGTCGGAATCGGGAAAGTGAATACTCGACCGCTATTGTCGCCCTCGGACATAATTTCAAAGAATGCACGGTTTATCATGTTCATTTCTTCTTCAAATTCGCCGTAAGTTTTTTCCATAATTTCGCCGCCGACAATCGCTGCTTGGTCTTTGTAATAAGACGGACAGTTCAAGTCCATCGTAACGTTCGTGAACGGTGTTTGGAAACCTACTCTTGTCGGCACATTCATATTGAAAATAAATTCTTGCATTGCCTGTTTAACTTGGTCGTAATTCAATTTGTCATAATAAATATACGGTGCAAGCAAGGTATCAAAGTTTGAAAACGCTTGAGCCCCAGCACTTTCGCCTTGAGTTGTGTATAAGAAATTGACGATTTGACCCAATGCGGTTCTAAAGTGTTTTGCTGGTGCTGAAGAAACCTTGCCTTCAACCCCTTGGAAACCTTCGGTCAACAAGTCTTTCAAATCCCAACCGACACAGTAACTTGCGATAATATTCAAGTCGTGAATATGGATATCGCCTTTTGTATGTGCTTCTCCGATATTATCGGGATAAATTTTATTGAGCCAATAACTCTTACTGATATTTGATGCAATGTAATTGTTCAAACCTTGAACAGAATATGACATGTTCGCATTTTCTTTTACGTTCAAGTCAATTTCGTGCAAATATTCATCAACCATATCAACTTTCGCATCGTTAATGAACTTTCTGACTTTCGCACGTTGTTCTCTGTAAATAACGTATGATTTTGCAGCCTTTTTGTAAGCAGAATCGAGCAAAACTTCTTCGACAATATCTTGAATTTCCTCAACAGTCATTGTCTTTAAAAGTTGTTGTTTCGATTTTAAAATATCAAACGCTTTCTCAGCAGCCTGTGCAGCCAAGTTTTTTGCAGTATTGTGGTCAAATTCCTTCGATGCACGCCCCGCTTTTTCAATCGCTTCGGTGATTTTGTCTTCACTGAAATCTACAAGTTTACCGTCACGTTTAATAATCTTTTCCATTTATATCTCCTTTGATATTTTCACAAATCCCTAACAGTCCCGTATTTATTGACTGTTCGACATTATTTTCTGTTCCGCTCGCTAATGTTTCTTCTATTAAGAGCGTTGTTCAATCATACTTTTTTATTCATGCTCATGCAACTTTTTTGTCCATGTTTCTCGTCACATTTTTAACATTTCTCTAAAACAAAACCCCCGAGCATAACTCAGAGGTTTTATTATTTCGTTACAAATTTAATTTATTTTAATCTTATTTAACATTCGTAAAATAAACCTTCGTTTCAGGATAAACATACTCAAAAGTTACAAATATCAACTCGCCGTTGTATTCTTTCGGAGGTGCAGAAACTTTGTTCAATTTCATCAAAGCATATTCTACACCGCTGTTAATCCAAGTATCTTCAAGGAATAAATAATTTTTGTCATGAACGTTTCCGTCTTTGTCAATTCTGAAACTTACAATGCTCTTCCAACCTTTTTCAACAGGCTTTCCGTCCTTGAACCACTTTTTCAAAGTCGGCATTACTTCATTATCCAAATACGTTCTCATCTCGGGAGAAAGTTGTTCCATCTTAACATTTACACTCGTTTTGATATCGGGATTAACCCACGCCTCAGCCTTGCTGAAACAATTTGCAAAAAATATCACCAATCCGGCCATTAAAGACGTAATAACTTTTTTCATATTACCTCACCTTCTTATAAGAACTGTTTTAATTTTAGTCTATTCGAAATTTTTTTGCAAATATTCGGGAAGAAATACCGAAAATGCTAATTCATCGTCATACTGAGGAAGAGCCAAAGTATCTGTTTAAATATTACATTTGTGTCATACTGAGGTGAAGCCGAAGTGTCTATTATTATATTTTTAATCTGCTCAATATAGCGAAGAATTTTGAACATCAAACGTCATTCTGAGGGATTTATCCAGAAGAAGTTGTTTACGATTTGTGCAACCATTTTTGCAAATTCTTCGCTTAAAGGCTCAGAATGACAAGATTTAATTGCTTTGGTTGACTAAAGTCAACCCTACACTCTTTTCACAGATTCTTCGCTGACGCTCAGAATGACATTTCTGCTTAAAGTTAAGCGTTCACTGTCATACTGAGGCGAAGCCGAAGTATCTGTTATTATATTTTTCCCCCACAAAGAATGGCAAAAAAATTCAGAGGGACAAATCCCTCTGAACAAAACGATTATAAAACTTTGTTCAAATCAAATTACACCGCAAGTTCTTCAAGTTTATATTTATCTTGATATTTATTAAATTCTTTTGTAAACTCTTCATCTTCGCCTGTTTTAATAGCATTGAGGTAATTGTGCATATCAAGTTGAGAAGATTTCAACTGAATTACGCAAGCCGCAATGTTTGAACAGTGGTCTGAAACTCTTTGATAGCAATTCAAGAGGTCAGAGAGTTTGAAACCCAATTCGATTGTGCAGATACCGTCTTGCAAACGTTTAATGTGGCGGTTTTTGATTTCAAGAACCATTCCGTCGATAACCTGTTCTAACGGTTCAACTTTTGTCGCACTGTTCATATCGCCCGTTTCAAAGGCTTCACGGGTAAGTTCGATAATTTCGTGCAATGCATCTTGGAGAACATTTAGTTCTTTCATCGCATCGGGTGAAAAATGAATGTTCTTTTCGTGCATTTCTTTTGCAACGTAAGTTATGCTCAATGCGTGGTCGCCGATTCTTTCAAAATCACTCAACGAATGCAAAAGTTTAGAAACCTCGTTTGCGTCACGCTCAGAGAGTTCCGTACCCGAAAGTTTTACGAGGAAAGTACCCAATTTATCTTCATAATTATCAAGTTTTTCTTCTGCCGTAAAGATATCTTGTGCCTTTGTTGCACTGTATTCTTTAAGCATATTAATCGAGTCAAAGAGGATATCTTCCGCCAAATCCGCCATTGAAACTGCATGGTGAGTGCATTCTGAAACAGCAAATGACGGAGATAGCAAAATACGTTCGTCGATAAATACTGCCGTTTTATCGTTCTTATCAGGTTCATCTGCTTTATCTTTAATCGCTTTATGAGCAACTTTTTCGAGGAATTTGCCGAAAGGAAGAAGGCAGATTGTTGTTGCTACGTTGAAAATTGTATGAGCCAAAGCAATTCCGACAGGATTGATTGTCATTTCGACAAGTCCCAAATGCAATAAATAATTCAAACCGTAAAATACGGGTAAGAAAATCACAACACCCAAGATGTTAAATGTTATGTGAATAACCGCAACCCGTTTAGCATTTGTTGAAACGCCAACGCTTGAAATGATTGCAGTTACGCAAGTTCCGATATTTTGCCCCATAATAATCGGCACTGCCATTCCGCAAGAAATGCTGCCTGTTAATGACAAAGCCTGCAAAATACCGACTGATGCTGCGGAACTTTGAATAATACCCGTAAACAAAGCACCTACGATAACGCCCAAAATCGGGTTCGTGAATGCTGTCAAAACCTTTGCAAAATCAGGTGAATCAGCGAGCGGACTCATTGAATCCGTCATCAATTGCATACCGTACATCAAAATAGCAAAACCTACGAAAATTGAACCGACACTGCGTTTTTTAACACTTTTTGATACCATCATCATACAAATACCGACAAGTGCAAAAATCGGAGAGAAACTTTCGGGTTTCAAAAGTTGCAAGAAGAAATTGTCACTTTCAATTCCTGCCAAAGACAAAATCCACGCCGTAAGGGTTGTTCCAATGTTTGAACCCATAATTACGCCAATTGTTTGTCCAAAATCCATAATACCAGAGTTTACCAAACCGACGAGCATTACCGTCAAGGCTGATGAAGATTGGATTGCGATTGTAATTCCCGCACCCAATGCCAAACTCTTAAAAGGATTTGATGTCATTTCTCTCAAAAGTTTTTCAAGTTTTCCGCCTGCAACGTTTTCAAGACCGCCTGACATAACCTGCATACCATAGAGGAAGAATGCCAACCCGCCGCATAATGTAAATATTGAAAATATACTCATATAACTTCCTATAAATTAATTAACCATTTACCTTAATTGTAATTTAAGGGCAGTCCGTATTAAATAACATGTTACGGAAATATTACAATAAATTTTATATATTATATTTATTATATTTTTAAATACAAAAAACAGAGCCTTAAAAAAGACTCTGTTCGTTTTGTTCTTATTGATTTTTACGCTTTTAAAGACTCAATGAGTTCTTTAATTGTATTTTCTTCAACTGTAAGTTCCTCAATTCTTGCCTTTGTTTGTTCAAGAACTGTTGCAGGAGCATTATCGACGAAGTTTTTATTGTTCATTCTGCCTGTCAAACCGCCCTTTTCCTTGGAAAGTTTTTCAAGTTTTTTGTTTTGACGAGCAATTTCTTGGTCAATATCAATCAAACCTGCCAAAGGAACGATTAATTTTGCATTTCCGACTGCTGCCGAACCTGCTTGTTTAACGACGGTTTTATTGTCGATGTATTCGATATTTTCTACTCTTGCAAGGCGTTTGATGTAAGATTCCGCCTTCTTGAAGATTTCCGTTTGGTGTTCATCAGCCGCAATTTTAAGGTCAACGGGTGATTTTACGGGAACGCCGAAACTTTGTCTTACGTTTCTGAGTGATTTAACCGTTTCAAATACTGTATCTGCTTGTTCCGCTTCATCTTCAAATACGAATTTTTCGCTGAATGTCGGGAAATGCGACTTCATCAAAATCGGATTGTCAAATTTTGCGGGGAGCAATTGTCTGATTTGTTCCGTAATGTGCGGCATTACAGGGTGCAACAATCTCATAACCGCATCTGTTACGTACAAAAGAACTCTTTGCGTGTTAGCCTTGAGATTTTCATCAGCAAGTTGAACTTTCGCAATTTCAACATACTTGTCGCAATATGAACTTCTGAAGAAATCATAGAGTGTTTGAGCATATTCGCCGATACGATATGACTTAATGTTTTCATTAACGACTTTTGCGGTTTTGTTGAGTTCGTGCAAAATCCATTTATCAATGATTGTAAGATTTGCATAGTCAATCGGTTTGTCATCAACGCCCTCTAAGTTCATAAGAACAAATCTTGATGCGTTCCAAATTTTATTTGCGAAATTTCTTCCGTATTCAAATCTTTCTTCGCTGACCTTGATGTCTTGTCCGCCATAAGTACAAAGCGATGTAAGCGTAAATCTCATTGCATCGCAGCCGTATTTGTCAATCAAAAGAACGGGGTCAATTGTGTTACCCTTTGATTTTGACATTTTTTGACCGTTTTCATCACGGATTAAGCCATGAATAAATACTGTCGGGAAAGGAACCTGGTCTGTCAATTCGCAGCCCATCATAACCATTCTTGCAACCCAGAAGAAAATAATATCAAATGCAGTAACAAGAACGCTTGTCGGGTAGAATTTTTTATAATCGGGAGCGTCCGTATTCGGCCAACCCATTGTTTCAAACGGCCATAAGCCCGATGAGAACCAAGTATCCAAAACATCAGTTTCCTGTGTATATTTTGACGGATCGGGATTTTCTTTTGCAACAATCATTTCGCCTGTTTCGTTGTTGTAATAAGCCGGAATTTGATGTCCCCACCAAAGTTGTCTTGAAATACACCAATCACGCATTTCGCTCATCCAACCGAGGAAGTTCTTTGTCCATCTTTCGGGAACAAATTTCAATTTTCCCGTTTCAACAGCCTCAATACCTGCTTTTGCAAGTTTGCTTGTTCTGACAAACCATTGTTCGGACAAAAGCGGCTCGATTGTTGTATTACAACGTTGACACTTACCGACATTGTGTTCGTGAGGAATTGTTCTCAAAAGAAGTCCGTTCATATTGAGCCAATCCAAAGTCTTTTTGCGGGCTTCGTAACGGTCAAGTCCGTGGAGTTCTTTCGGAACTTCATCGCACGCTTTCATGCAGCCTTTTTCGTCAATAACCCAAACGGGCTTGAGGTTGTGGCGTTTACCGACTTCATAATCGTTCGGATCGTGTGCGGGAGTGATTTTAACGGCACCCGTACCGAATGTTTTATCAACGTATTCGTCGCCGATAATCGGAATTTCTTTACCTGTAATCGGCATGCATACTGTTTTTCCGATTAAATCTTTGTATTTGTAATCTGTCGGGTGAACAGCAATCGCAACATCGCCGTAAATCGTTTCAGGACGGGTTGTTGCGACGACAATCGCACCGGGTTCATCTTTTAAGTGATATTGAATTTCCCAAAGATGTCCTTCTTCTGTTTCGTATTCCGTTTCGATGTCAGAAATTGCACTTTGGCAACGAGGACACCAGTTTACGATGTATGCACCTTTGTAAATCAAATCTCTTTCATAAAGTTTGACAAATGCTTCTTTTACCGCAGCCGAGCAGCCTTCATCGAGAGTAAATCTTTGACGGCTTCTGTCAAAAGAAACGCCTAATCTCTTGAATTGGTCGAGAATTGCACCTTTGTGTTCATTCGCCCATTCCCAAGTTGTTTCGAGGAATTTTTCACGACCGAGGTCATGTCTTGTTTTTCCCTGTTCACGAAGTTTCTTTTCAACAACGTTTTGAGTTGCAATGCCCGCATGGTCTGTTCCGGGAACCCAAAGTGCTTCGTAACCTGACATTCTGTGATATCTGATTAAAATATCCTGAAGAGTGTTGTCAAGAGCGTGACCGATGTGGAGAACGCCCGTTACGTTCGGGGGCGGAATTACGATTGAATAAGGCGGTTTATCTGAAGTTTCATCAGCCTTAAAGCAGTCATTTTCTTCCCAAAACTTGTAAATTTTATCTTCCGTTTCCTGCGGATTATAAACTGTCGGTAAATCATTGATATTTGTCATTTTCTTTGCCTCTTTGTATTACAAAATTAAGATAACACAAAAATAACACAAAAACTGTTAAATTTTAGAAAAAAGTGGCAATATGTTACAGGAATGGCTTATATTGAAAGAGAAGAACTGTATATTTTGCAAAACGGACTGAAAAATTTTATCCTGAAAGAAAAGTCCAGATATATGTGTTTGGGAGAAAATAACCAAAATTTGATGAAATATCGGGGGCTGAAATTCTCGATTAATGCGGAAAATCCGAGAGAGATATTATTTGTGGTAAGAATAGCGACATTAGAGGCATCATTCAGAATACGTGACGGGATAAAGGTTTTGGGAAGTTTAGGGGGAGATGAAAGGTTCGTTTATCAATGGTTTATTTTTAATTGTGACAAATCTCTTATGAAAAAAGCCGCAACTTGCAGTTTAAAGACACAAAAATCTTCTGTCAATAAACATTCTTCAACCGTTGAAATCAAGAACGGTATTTTCAGAAAACCAAACGCTTAAAGCCTTTTGTTGCCAAAAATTCTTATTCATATATAATAATTTTATTATGAAAAAATATTTGGTAAGATTATGTTTAGTTGTGATTGTGGCAATGTCTGTCTGCGGAGCCGAAAAGGCTTATGCTATCCAAGATTTGGATAATTTGCAGGGCGGTTCGACAATCACCCTCGAGGACTGTTTGGAATACGCTTTTGCCCACAGCCCGAAAATTCAAAAAGCACAAAATAACGTTTTGAAATCAAAAAGCAAAATCGGTCAGACAAAATCGGTTTACTTCCCATCATTGTCGGCAAATACAGGCTATTACATCTCTCAAAACGACAGAGGTTGGGATAATTCAAAAAATTATCACGGCGTAACGGTCGGTTTGAGCCAAAAAATTTGGGATTTCGGCAAAATGAATGCCACTTTAAATGCCGATAAATACAACAAACGTGCAGCGGAATTAGACCTTGAATATGCTTATATTCAAACTGCTTATGATGTCAAAATTTCATATTACAAATGCCTTAATTATTGGGCAAAAGTAATGATTAACGAGAGAAACACGGCTATTCAAAAGTTGAATTTTGACCGTGCAACCGCACTTTTCAACGAAGGTTTGAAATCAAGAATTGACGTTGTTGATGCTGAAGTTGCACTAAACAATGCAAAATTCAGCCTTGCCGAAGCATACAGCACATATTTTACCGAAGTAATGATTTTGAAGAATAAAATGTATTGGTCGGAATGCCCTGACCAGTATGTTTTTGCACCCACTGAAACTTTTGACCTTTTGATGGATTATAAATATGAAACAGATTTGTCAAAATCACCGCAAAATCCTGATTTCAACACTGTTTTGACCCAAGGAATCAGAAAAGCAAATATTTTAGGGAACAAAAAAGAGGACTTTCTCGTTTTACCCCATGACGTTGACTGGTACTTGAGCGAATCAAGAGAAAAAAATCCGTATGTGCTTGCAATCAGACTGATTGAGAGTGCTGCCGAAGAAAACCTCAAAGGCGTTAAAAGAATGTATAACCCCGATGTGGATTTGAGTTTGGGATATAATCTCAAAAACACATCAGCAGTTGTTTCAAACGGCTTTGATGTCGGGGTAAAATTCGGTTTTGGAAACGTCAATGCGATGTATATGAAAACGAAACTTGAAGAGGCAAGAGCAAACCTTGATATGGCTAAAAACGACACGGAAACTTATCTTATCGACAACGAATGGGATATCAGAGATAAGTGCGGTTGGATGAAGAAATTTCCGAACGAAATCAATATTAAATTAGACCAAATAGAACGTTCATTGGAGTATTTACAACTTGCTGACGGTCGTTATACAGTCGGAACGGGCAACTTTATCGAACTTCAAAAAGCAGCTCACGAATATTACACTGCACAACTTGAATATGTCGATGTAATTTGCGAATACAACGAAGTTCTTGCAATGCTTAACAAAGCGATAGGTATAAGATAATGAAGAAAAAAATTATTATATTTTTTGCAATTTTGCTGACGATAGCGGGAATTTTGGCGATAATTCCAAAAAAAGAAAAGAAAAACGAAACACAAATAGCAACGGTTGAAAAACGTGATATGTCACAAACCGTTGAAGCATCGGGAACAGTAAACCCCGTTCATTCAATCAATATCGGTGCTCAGGTTTCCGGTCGAATTTATAAAATTTATGCGGATTACAACTCGAAAGTCGCCAAAGGACAAGTTCTTGCGGAAATTGACCCATCACTTTTTCAAGCCTCTGTTGACAAGGCAAAAGCAGACTTAAACAACTCAAGAGCCAACTATAACAAGGTTTTAGCCAAAACTAATTACGACAAAGCAAATTACGGACGTTATGCAAGATTGTACGAAAAGCATTATGTTTCCAAGGACGAAGTCGAATCCGCTTATGCAACTTATGTAGCGAGTAAGTCCGAACTTGCGGCAATGCAGGCGAATATCAATCAGGCACAGGCAAATTTAGACACAGCCCAAACGAATATGTATTATACAAAAATTATCTCACCTGTTGACGGCGTGGTTGTTTCAAGAGCGGTTGACGAAGGTCAAACTGTTGCATCAAGTTTCCAAACTCCTGAATTGTTCGTCGTTGCGGAAGATTTGACGAAAATGCAAATCGAAGTCAGCGTTTCTGAAGCCGATATCGGAAAAATCAAAGAGGGTCAAAAGGCTGAATATACCCTCGACGGCTACCCCGACGACACTTTCAACGGAACAGTTACTCAAGTCCGCTTAAATCCGACAACCGTTTCAAACGTAACAACTTACACGGTTATCGTTTCCGTCAACAATGACGAGGAAATTCTCAAACCCGGAATGAGTGCAAATGTAACAATTATCACACAGGACAAACACGATGTTTTGTGCGTTCCGAACCTTGCACTGAAATATGTTCCCGATAACATTACCGAAAAATTCCAACAACAGGGCGTTTGGATTAAAAACGGCAAAAAGCCCGAAAGAATTGAAGTTACGACAGGTTTGAAAGATAGCGACTATACAGAAATCACATCAGATAACCTTTCCGAAGGAACAAAAGTTCTTATGCCCGTCCATACAGGCAAAAAACGTGCAGGCGGACCGCCGAGAATGTTTTAATTAAAAGGCTGAAAAATGTCTGAAAACGTAATCGAAGTACAACATTTAATAAAAACCTATCAAACGGGAGATACCTCGTTCAATGCGTTGAATGATGTGTCTTTGACTGTCAAAAAAGGTGAATTTGTAGCGATTATGGGGGCTTCAGGGTCAGGCAAATCAACCTTTATGAACCAACTCGGCTGCCTTGACAAACCGACGTCGGGAAAATATTTTCTCGACGGAATTGACGTCAGCACAATGACTTCGGACGAACTTGCCATTATCAGAAATAAAAAATTGGGCTTTGTTTTTCAAGGATTTAATTTGATTTCAAGAACGACGGCACTTGATAACGTCCAACTTCCGATGATTTATGCGGGAGTAAAGGAAGAAGAGCGAATAGAGCGTGCAAAGGCAGCATTGAAGGTTGTAGGGCTTGAAAAAAGAGAAAATCACATGCCCAATCAAATGTCAGGCGGTCAACAGCAGCGTGTGGCGATAGCCCGTGCCATTGTTAACGATGCACCAATTATCCTTGCCGATGAACCGACAGGAAACCTTGACACAAAAACGAGTATTGAGGTTATGGAATTTTTTGTCAATTTGAACGAAAAGCACGGCAAGACAATCGTTTTAGTCACACACGAACCCGACATCGCAGAATATTGCAAACGGGTTGTGAAGTTCAAAGACGGCAATATTGAAAGTGATATCACAAAGAGGCTCTGATGATTGATTTTAAATCCACTTTTAAAATGGCAACAAATTCTTTGCGAATAAATAAAATGCGTTCGGCATTGACGAGTTTAGGTATCATTATCGGCGTAAGTGCCGTAATCATTATGCTCGGAATAGGTACGGGAGCAAGAAAAAATGTTCAGGCGAACATGGAATCGATGGGGTCAAATATCCTCACAATCCGCTCGTCATCGGCAAAATCAGGCGGTGTACAACAAGGTTTCGGAACCCGTCCGTCTTTGACGATAAAAGATGCACAAGAAATTATGAAAACGGCGGATAACATTGATTCTGTTGCCGTTGCGTCGAATGAATCAAAACAACTTATGTACGGCAATCAAAACTGGGCATCTTCTGTTTATGGCGTTTCAAATTCTTATTTGTACATTAAAAATTACGAAATTGAAAACGGAAGAGGTTTTCAACATGAAGACAGTCGAAATTACTCAAAAGTAGCGATTATCGGGCATACGGTTGCGGAAGAACTTTTCGGCGACCTTGACCCTATCGGACGGGTAATGAGAGTCGGAAATATTCCGTTCAAAGTCATCGGAACGCTTAAATCCAAAGGTTCTTCAGGACCTATGGATCAGGACGATTTGGTATTTATCCCGATAACGACGGCACAGAGAAAAGTTTTTGGAACGGATTTTCCCGGAAGCGTCAAAATGATTTTGGTCAAAGGGGAAGATGCGGATAAATTGACCGCCCTTGAAAATGAGATACAGACGATTTTGCGGGCAAGACATCACATCGGAAAAAATCAGGAAGATGATTTCAAAATCAGAAATTTTGCGGAATTTCAAGAAAGCATGCAGTCAACAGCCCGTATTTTTTCGATTTTGCTTGCCTTAATTGCATCGGTATCTTTGCTTGTCGGCGGTATCGGAATTATGAATATTATGCTCGTTTCAGTTACAGAAAGGACGAAAGAAATCGGCATCAGAATGGCGATTGGGGCGAATGTTCAGGATATTCGACTGCAATTTTTGCTTGAATCGGTACTGTTGTCGATGATTGGCGGAATTATCGGAATTATTGTCGGAATTATCGGATCAGAGTTGATACAACTGTTTTCGGATATGTCCGCAGTAATAACGTTGGGTTCAATAGTTATGTCGCTTTGTTTTTCGGTTCTTGTCGGAATAGGATTTGGCTATTATCCTGCCTATAAGGCGTCATTGTTGAATCCTATCGATGCATTGAGATATGAATAACAGGGTCTGTCATTTTATTTTTTTATGTTAAAATACAAAATGTATTAGACTCGAAACACACAATAAAGGATAAAAAAAATGGAAAGAACTGAGAATCTTCTTTTGTTTATGGATAAAGTCACAAAAGAATACGGAAATAAAAATGCATTAGGAATAAAATCATATATAGGTTGGAGAGAATTGACATTTAAAGGCTTGAGCATTTTGTCGCAAAGACTTGCGGCATATATGGTTCGCCAAGGAATTGACAAGGGCGATAAGGTTGCCATTTTGTCAGAATCCATGCCCGAATGGGGTGCGGCATTGTTCGCATCTGTTTTGGCGGGTGCAACACTTGTTCCGCTCGATATTAAACTTACGGAATATGAATTAAATTCGATTTTGAGCAACAGCCAACCGAGAATGTTGATGTGTTCAAATGCTTATTTGGAAAAAGCAAAAACTCTTATGCAGGAAATCGAATCGATTGAAGAAGTCGTTGTAATTGACGAAGGCTGCACGGATAAAACTTGCCAATGTATTTATAATTTGCCCGACGCAAAAGACTTCAAATGGCGTCACAGAAATCCTCAACAATCGGCATTTATTATCTATACATCAGGTACGACGGGCAAACCGAAAGGTATCGAAATTTCATACAAAAACTCAATGGCTCAGGTAAAATCAATCAGCCAATGTTTCAATTTGACCGTAAATGACCGCCTGTTATCGATTTTGCCGATGAATCACCTTTTTGAACTTTCTGTCGGATTTTTGTCATTTTTGAGTATGGGAACGGCAATTTATTACTCTAAAAGTTTGAAACCAAAAGATTTGTTCCCGATTTTGTCGGAAAAAGAAATCACGTTTATGGTTGTAGTTCCGGCATTTTTGAAACTTTTAAAGGCGAATATCGAATCAACGGTTGCACAAGGCGGATTTTTCAAAAAAATGATGTTCAATGTGCTTTTTAATATCGCAAAAATAATCCCGTCAGTCAGAGTAAGAAAGCACCTCTTCCCGTCTATTCATAAGCAATTCGGCGGAAAATTCAGAGGCTGCATATCGGGCGGAGCACCGTTAGATATTGAAATTGCAAAATATTTAGAAACATTGGGTATCAAAATTTACGAAGGATACGGCTTGTCTGAAGCATCACCTGTTGTTACGTTCAACACCGATGAAGCGTCAAGATTGGGTTCAGTCGGCAGACCGATTCCCGATGTAAAAGTAAAAATTGACAAAGAAACGGGTGAATTGCTCGTAAAAGGCGATAACGTAATGAAAGGTTATTACGGAAACCCCGAATTGACGGCGGAAACAATCGATGCTGACGGCTGGCTCCACTCGGGAGATATTGCCGAAATAGATAAAGACGGCTTTGTCTATATCACAGGCAGAATTAAGAATATGATTGTTTTGAACGGCGGTAAAAAAGTATTTCCCGAAGAAGTTGAAGCAATTTTGGCATTGAGCAACATAATTCAGGAATCTTGCGTTGTCGGCGTAAAACGTGACGGCGGATTGAAAGACGGCACAGAAGAAGTTACTGCGGTAGTTGTTCCGACGGAAGAAATTTCAAACAAATACCCGAACGATGAAGAGTTGACAAAAGTTTTAAGAGCAGAAGTTAAAGAATTGTCAACAAAATTGTCCGTATTCAAGCGTCCGACAAACGTGGTATTGAGCAGAAAACCGCTTGAGAGAACGGCTACGAGCAAAATCAAGAGAAAAGAAGCCAAGGCTCTTGCCGAAAAATAATTCATGAAAACTTGTATTTTCACTGAATATTGTGCTACAATCATGGAAAAAACGGAAAAAGCAATGGGTAAAAGATTAATTACATTAGGAATTATAATTTTAGTTTTCTCGATTATCGTAAAAACTGCAATAGTAGGGTTTAAGTCGATTAAAGTTGACGATTTCACTCCAACGTGCGCGATATTTCTTATAGATATATCAGCGTCAAATCAGGAACAATTGTATAAGCAAAAGAACTATATCAGTACTATTTGCAAGACATTAGACCCTGATGATCAAATCAAGATTTTGGTCATTTCGCAAGATGCAAACCTTATTTATGAAGGTTCGCCTCAAAACGGAAGCGGAATCAGAAAATCGTTAAACGAATATACCCAATTAGACGCATCAGCGTGGGGAACTGCATACGGAACGGCAATCAAAAAAGGTATGCAGCACGCTTTGACAATGCAAAGAGAAGGTTATACTCCCGCAATTATTGTAATTGGCGACTTGGAAAACGAAGGTGATATCAAAGGTCAAATTAACTGGGATACATTGCCGAATAACGTCAGAAAAGTTAAGCAATATTGTCCTAAGTTATCAATGTCATTCTTGTATGCTCACCCCTCTAAATTGGATTTCGTAAAAGGAAAATTGGTCCCTGTATTGGGAGAAGAAAAATTAGTAATTGCAACTAATGAAATGATGGACAAGGCAAGCCGTAAGATTATGGCGGCAATGGGAAGATAAGGAAAAAACAGATGCCCGTAACAATAGCAACGAAGAATGGTGAACAAACATTTGATAAACCTGTCGTAACAATAGGAACGCACCCTAATTGTGAAGTGAAAGTACAATGCCCCGTTGATTTTATTCTTATTGTTGAATTAGGAAGAAACGGCGGATTTAGAGTAACAAATAAAACAGCAACCCCCGATATAATGTTCAAAGGGCAACCGATGGGCAATTCACTTATTGTAGAGCGTGGTTGCAAATTGATGGTAAACGGAACAGATGATTTTGTCGGCATTAAGTTGGGAGCAGCAGCGGCACCAAGACCGCAAGCACCGCAGCAACCGCAAAATCCGCAACCTCAAATGCAAGGCAGACCGCAGGGACATCGTCCTCAGCAGCCCATGCCGCAACAAATGCAACAAGGTATGATGCAAAATCGTCAACCGCAAATGAGAAGACCTATGCCTAACGGCGGCGGAATGCCAATGCATCCTCAAGGTCACCCTCAAAGAATGCCTCAACAACCGCAACAACACGTTACATTGACATCAATCGCACAACAGGATTTCAATGAAGAAGATATTAGAGAACTTTACGGTGAAGTTAATGCGGCGACAAAAATCAAATTGGAAAAAAGAAAATCCGATATTGAATCACGTCGTGTAAGTATTTTAAAAGAAATTTCATTTGCACTTGAAGATGCGAAGAAAAAGATTTCCGCAAACGGAAACGCAGAGAGATTTCTCGGATTGGCATTAATTTTCTGCCCGATTATTATGGCATCGGCGGTTTCAGATACTCTCAGAAACTTGTTGGCAGAAAATGTCAGAGGATTTTTCCCGCTCCACATGCGACTTTTGGCAGGTTATGCGGTACTTTTGTTCGTAAACTCTTTGATTTTGAAACAAGGTATTTTCCTTTTGTTCCAAGATAAAGGAAAGGAAAAGAGTACTGTAAATAAAAAGGCTGCTGCGGCAAAGAACTTTATGTTAATGCTTTCGGCGGCAATCTTCCTGACTGTCGGCGGAATTATCGTATCATTCTATCTGAACACGGATACACCGTTAGACCAAGGTTCAACCATTATTTCAATGGTTTGTTTATTCGCTTTGGTTTTGTGTGCCGTTGTCAGCGGTTATTTCAAGAGTATGCTCCAAGAAGCAAGCGTTGAATACGATAAATACGAATCAAGAGAAGATTTCAAAGGTGTTATTCAAGACTATCAACAATGGATTGGCTTGTTTATCAACAACTTGAGTTCAGTAAAACTCAGAAATATCAAAAATAAACAGTTCACATTGAAATTAAAATCAGTCGGTGAAATTGCGTTAGGTATTATCACATCACCGTTCTTGGCTTATGCGGTATCAAACACATTGGGAACATGTATTCCTGATGCAGCAGGTTGGATAAGAATTTCGGGCTTGAGAATTTCACCTGTATTCTTGGCTCTTGCAACATTGATGATTATCTTTGCATTCTTCACTTTGGCACAAGCATTTACTATTTCAAGAAGAGTAAACGGCTCGGAAGTTGTCAAGAAAGACGGATTTGCAAACTATATGCACCACGGTGTTGATTTGTTTGGTACAGAAGCGGTTAAGAAATTGAAATCGGACGCATTCCGTTCGTTTTTGATTGCAGGAACAGTTATTTTCATTGAATTTACAATGAACGTTTCATACTTTATGCAAGAAATCGGCGGCGGTGAATGGGGCGGTATTTTAATGAGTGTTATCGCAGCATTCGTACCTACGGCATTGTTGATTGCAGAAACATTTATGTTATCTCATACTCAATATGAAATGCATATTTGCGATGAAATTATTGACAGATTAGACAAAGATATTGACGAATAGCGAAAGAAAAAACTATGTTTAGATGCACAGATTGTAATAAAGAATATGAGGTTAACCCCGGATATTGCGATTGCGGAAACGACCAATTTGAAGAGATTGCAGACAATTTCCAAGACAATCAACAGTATGACGGATATAGCGACGATTACGATGACGGAAGTTACGGAAATGGCTATGACGGTTATAATGACGGATATAACGATGGTTATTCGGATAACGGATACGGCGATTATAACACTCAATATCAACAACCTTATCCGAACCAACAGTATCAACAACAATACCAACAACCTTATCAACAACCGATGAGTGGACATCACAAAGTTAAACAGAAAAAACCGATGTCTATGATGGATAAAGTCGGTATCGGAGTATTTTCACTTTGTATTTTTTTGTCAATTCTTGCATTTATTTTCATCGGAAAAGACAGCGGTAAAGATTCAAATGCAATGATTGGAACAGACTCAAACGGCGGAAGTGCTTTGGTTAAGAATTATTCAATCCCGACAAATATTGATACGATTTGGGATTCGACAGAAGCCCCTGCCGCACCGTCAGCATCAAAGGTTGACCCGAATAAGATTTTGAACACGAAATTAGGCTCAATTGACCAAGAAATGAACGCATTTTTAATCGGTATGGCTCAAGCAATGATTGACAATTGGGACAGAGGCGGCGTAACAGGTAACGGCGTAACTCAAATGGAATTTGTCGTTGACAAGAGCGGTACAATCGTCGGAAAGAAAATTTATAAATACTCAGGTAATAAAACTTTGGACGATTCGGTTAATAAATTAATCAGCACGTTTGGAAAATATCAAATTCCGCCATCATCTTATGACCAAGAAATTATTATTATTTCATTCAGTGCAAAAAATGGCTCAATGAAAGCATATTATCCGAACGTAAAAGTTCACTAATCTGAAAGATTTGAAAATATTTGAAAAGACTAAAGCCCGATTTATTCGGGCTTTTTTAATGTGTTTGTTTTCATAATTTCATACGTAAAACCGTGACAGATTTTTCGCTTACGCTCAGAATGACAGTAAATGAATAACCTCAAACATTCTCCGTCATTCTGAGGGATTTATCCCGAAGAATCTGTTTTATTATATGTTTATTTTAAATATTTTAAAGATTCTTCGCTTACGCTCAGAATGACGGTTTTGCACTCTGCTCGCTCGTTCCTCAGAATGACAAATCGAGGTTATTGTCATTGCGAACGAGTATCTTCAGATGCTTCATTTACATTGAAATAGTAGCAGATTTATCTCGATATCTTCGTTGACAAACCTTTTTGAACTCACTACAATTAACATATTATGAGATACACAAGTTGCTTTCTTTTAGAACACGGAATGGCTTTCGGAAGAAATAATGTCAAACCCTGCACTTGTTTGCAAGGTTACAATTTGTGTTGGGTAAAAGAATATCACGGAGAGCCTTTTGACGCCGATGCGTATCTGAAACTTCGACAAAAATACGTTGATTTATTAAAAAAAGGAATAATCCCCGAAACTTGTGTCGGTTGTGCAAATCTTGAGGAAAAAGAGTGGAGCGATGAGGCGAGTGTTGAATTTATCGTAGTCGGAAACGAAACAAAATGCTCTTGCGATTGCTTTTATTGTTGGTTTGCAGAGGACAAAGAATATTTTAATAACTTCAAAAGTTACAACATTATGCCGATTTTAAATTCTTTAAAAGAAAAAAATCTTTTAAAAAACCTCACAATTGACGTTGTCGGCGGAGAATGCACCGAGTACAAAAAGGGCGAATTGGAAGAAATCGTAAATTTCATTTTGAACGGAGATAATTATTTTATCCACTTTTTCTCGTCGGGAATGTTTTACTCGGATTTAATTGCCGAAGTCATGAAAAATTCCAAGGCAAACATTGTCGTTTCAGTAGATTCAGGCACGAGAGAAACTTATGAAAAAATTAAACGGGTTAAAGCCTTTGATAAAGTTTGGGAGAACATGGCAAAATACTCTCAAATAGCGGTAATTGACGAACTTTGTCAAAAAGGTTTTGTTATTTTAAAATACATAATTATCCCCGGAATTAACGACAATATTGAAGAATTTAGGGCTTTTGCACAAAGAGCAAAAGAATGCGGCTGCAAATGGATTAGAATTTCGGTCGTATATCAATGGTGGCTTGAAAATTCGAGCAAACCGATGCCGAAAAATCTGTTTGCATTACTCGATTTTATTGAAACTTTCAGAAACGATTTCAAAATCGAATATGTCGAAGATTCCGTCTATCTTTGGCGAAAACGTATGATTGAGGATAAATCCTACAAAGGACAAAATCCTTGCGAAAACAAGGCGGGTTGCTGATGAACGGCTGTTCTTGCGAATTATTAAAAAACGAAATTACGTTTTTTCAAACTCAAATTCAATCCTGTTGCTCAAGTCAATTGGGTCCCGTTTATTATCCTGATTATAAAGGTGAAAAGGTTGATGTTCAAAAGATTTTAGAGATAAAATCAAATGCTTTTGAACAAATGAAAAACGGGGATATTCCAAAAAACTGCAAGGGTTGTTTTAACCTGAAACCCTTTGACGGCAAAAATTTTCAACGTAAATTTTCAAGATTAATCATAAGCCACTGGGTGCATTGTAATTGCAGTTGTATTTATTGTGCAAGGAATGAATTTTCGGACGGAAAAGTAACGAGAGAGCCGAAAAACAGCGATTATTATGATATGCTGCCCATTCTTCGGGAAATGTATCAAAACGACCTTCTCTCAACGAATAACGACTTGTTCGTGGATTTTCAGGGCGGAGATATTTCCGTATTGAAAGAATTTGATGATATCATAAAAGAACTTATGGCTCATAATGTAGGCTACATAAGGTTTACGACGAATAACATCATCTATCAGCCATTAATTGCGGAACTTTTTAAGCAAGGTAAGGCGGAATTGATGACATCGCTCGATTGCGGAACAAAAGAAACTTACCTCAAACTCAAGCGTGTCAACAAATTCGACGACACGATAGAAAATTTGAAAAAATACAAACAGGCTTGCCCTAATGCGTATATTTTCGTAAAATATATTACGGTCAAAGGGATAAACGACAATGTTGACGAGGTAAACAAGTTCCTCAATTTGATGTTTGAAATCGGCATTCCGACAGTATCGTTTGAAATTGACTATCGGGACATAATGATGAATCCGAACAAAAGATTTGAAATTCCGAGTCATTATTATGAATTGCTTGATATTTTCAAGCAAAGATGCGAAAACAATAATGTTCAACTGACTTTATTCACTCATACGGAAAATGTTATGAAACAAGGTTGGTTCGGAAAGGATACATAATGTGGTGCGAACAGATTAATCATCATTTAACTTTTTATCCGGATAAAATGGAAGGCTGTTGTTCAGGTTTTCAAGGACCGATTTTGCTGAAAAATCTAACGGAAAATATCGAAATTGATTGGGAAAAGATAAAACAAGAAAGACTTGATTTTATCAAAAGACTCGAAAACAACGATATTCCGAAAGGTTGCAACGGCTGTCCGCACTTAAAAGACGGTTCAATCCCCGAAGATGAAGATTTCAGATACAAAAAAATCATATTAAACCACTATACACACTGCAACTGCAAATGCGTTTATTGCACAAGAATGAAATATTATCCCCGTGATTTTACGGAAACGCAGAGAAAGCCCGATTATTATCACGTTTTGCCGATAATAAAACAGATTTACGCACTTGGTGACAGCGAGGTCAATAAAAGATTTATGAAAGTTGATTTCCAAGGCGGAGATTTGTGCGTCCTTGATGAATTTGAAGATGTTTTGCAATTTTTGCTCGATAACGGCTGCAACGACCTCGAATTTACGACAAATAACCTGATATATCAACCTATGATTGAAAAATGTCTGGCTGCAAGCAGAGGTTTTATGATTTCATCGCTCGATTGCGGCTCGAGAGAAACTTATCTGAAACTTAAAAAAGTCGATAAGTTCGACGTTTTTGTCGAAAATATAAAACGTTATTTGGCTGCAATCAACGACAAATACAGGATTTTGCTCAGTTATATCGTTGTTAAAAATATCAATGATAACCTTGAAGAAGCACAAAAATTTCTCAACCTGATAAAAGAACTCGGCATTGAAAGAATACGCTTTGAGATAGACTACAACGACCTTTTGGGCTACAAAGGCAGATTTGAAGTTCCAAAACATTATTACGATATTTTTAATTTGTTTGAAAAATTCACTCAAGAAAACAAAATCGAATTTCTTTATCAGCCATACACAAAAGAAATTATGGACAGAGGATTTTGCGGATAAAATTTACATGTAAAAATTTATTAATTGGTGTAAAATAAGGTAGCAAAAAAAATATATTTTATGGTTTAAAGCGAACATCTCGAGAAAGAAGTTTAAACTATGCAAATTTCATCAACAAATAACGTTAACAAAATTATTGATAACACACACGTTCAGCAAGCGAAAAAAACGCAGGCTGAAACCGTAAATGACCGTGTAACAAGCGGTTCAGAGAAAATATCAGGTTCGCTTTGGAGAGCAATGACCCAAAAAGTTGACCCGTACGGAGCAAGAACATATTTGTTCAAACAGGGCTTGATGCTTGGGTTATCACCGTCTGATATAAAAAATCTTGTTTCAGTTATGGAAAAAGGTTCTGTTGAAACAAGTAATATAGAAATGCTCTTAAACCTTGTAAAAGATGGTGATTTAAGCAAAAGAACTATCCGATTTGTCTGTGCGGAAGGAATGATGACGGAGTCTATGGAAAAAGACATCGACATGATTTATGAGGCAAAGGCTGACGGAGTTGACGTAAACGAACGTTATGTTCCGCATAGAGCAAATAAAGAAGAGGCTTTGGCAAATTCTGAAGTCGGAGATGTATTTGCACTCGACGGAGAAGAAAATGTTTTCATAAAGAATAAAGATGGCGAAGCTGAACAGTTAAAAATGAACAGAGATATGTATTTGTCTTTGTTCCCTATTGCCGAAAGATTTGCCTCAGCACAAAATAAAGCGGGCGACTGCTATTATTTGTCAGCGATTAATGCGATGATGGATAATCCAAATTCAAGAGCAAATGTTTTACAATGCTTTGAACAGGACGGAAACAGCGTAAAAATCAAATTCCCTGATAGCGATTATGAATATGTTACAGAGAATGCAGAACTTAAAAAAACATCAGAAAAAAGTAAAATTTTAGTCGGTGCAACAGGCTTACAATTGCTTGAACACGCATTCGGATATAAAGAAGAAGCTATTGCGATTAACCAATATTATGAAGGCTACAACAAGGCGATGAGTTCTTTAAAAGAACAATTGGAATCAGCGACCGATAAAAATGTTAAAAATGATATTGAAAGACAAATTTCGAATTACGAACTCAGTAATAAAACTTTTGAAACGGATAGAGCATCAAGAACTCCGAAAATGGTCTTTGACAGGGACGAAGAACACAATATTGTAACGGATAAAAACGGTGTTGGAATTTTCCGCAACGTTGACAATGTGGGCAAAACAACAGGCATGTATTATAAATCCACAGCCGATTACTATCGTTCTGAGGGCGGTTTCCTTGATACGGTATTTAAAAATTTCGGCTATGACGCAGATTATAAACATGGATGCGACGAAGAAACAAAAGCAATGATTGGACATTTTGATGATGCCGATTCATATCTTATTTTGGGCGGAACAAAATCCGGTCATTCACCGTTAGAAAAGAAATTAGACCGTTCAATGAGTATGTACACAGGTCACGCATATCGAATTATCCCGTTCAGAGATAATGACGGCAGCGAAAAATTCCGAGTTTCAAACCCTTGGAACGGTTCACACGATGCCGTAATGACCTTTGAGGACATGTCAAAATACTTTACTCAATTCAGTTGTGTAAAAGTTAAATAGTTTATGGTTTAAACTTTGCGGATTTTATGCTAAGATTTCCAAAGAAGATTTAGAAAGAAATTTTAGTGAACGAAACGTACGAAAAAAACTCTGCAAGCAAGGAAGATTACCTTGAATTGATTTATGAATTTTCAAATTCCAAATCAGACTTCAAGGCGGTCGATATTGCGAAAAGAATGAACATTTCAAGAGCCTCTGTCAGTGAGGCTTTGCAGAAACTTGCCTCACAGGGCTATATTGTTTATGAAAAATATAAACCTGCAGTGTTGACGGAAAAGGGATTAGAACTTGCCGAAAAGGTTTACAATAAACATAAGGTGCTATGTTCGTTTTTCAAAAATCATCTTAATCTTTCGGAAGAAGAATCACAAATTAACGCATGCCGAATCGAACACGTTATAACTGAATCTGCATTTGAAAAGATTAAAGAAATGGTTGAGTCTTTTGAATAAAGTTTTTTTAGAATAATTTAGAGGCATACTGAAGCGGAAACGACAAATTCAATTAAACTGTCAGAAGAATGGCATGTAGGGTTTACTGTCATTGTGAGGAACGAGCGAGCAGAGTGCGAGGGCTTGGCGATGAAAAGACAAAGTCTTTGACATCGACAACCCGCAGACACGTTTAATGCGAGCGAAGTGATAAACAATCTCGACGAAGCAATCCAGTGTTTAATCGTTTATTGGAAAACTTTATACATTCATCGTCATACTGAGGCTTGCCCCGAAGTATCTGTTTCCCTCGACATTTCACAGATTCTTCGGTTTTTGCAAAACCTCAGAATGACCATTATTGATTGGTTGACTAAAGTCAACCCTACAAGGTTTAAGCCATATTTTACATTTTTAAAATAAATCTTTTATATCAACTTCCAAAATTTTCGCAATTTGAAATAACGTTAAAACAGGAATATTGATTTCTGCTCGCTCAATCATTCCGATATAATTTCTGCTTTTGCTCATTAACTCAGCCAAATCCTCTTGCGACAAACCTTTCGATTTTCTGGCAAACTTTATTGAATTACCGAGTTTTTTTAATTTTGCGAATTTCATAATAATATTTTGAATTTAATTTCAACAAATTTCTACCAAGTGTGACTGTGTATAATTTTCAATAATCCTTGATTTGCAAATGTTTTCATGGTTAAAATAATGACAAGTGAGGTTATGCAAAATGAATAAAAAAACATTGCTTATAGATTTGGACGGAGTTTTGAATGACTATATCGGGAATTATGATAAGGATTTCATTCCCCCGATAAAGGTTGGAGCGAAAGAATTTTTGGAAAATTTATCAAAAAATTATCAGGTGAAAATTTTTACAACTCGGGATAAAAATCTTGC
>SAMEA104315428__coassemble_859_pt1 | contig 32164 bp, 27 predicted proteins | sample SAMEA104315428__metabat2_low_PE_039 | metagenome-assembled genome bin SAMEA104315428 (sample SAMEA104315428) | gut metagenome | biome: Monkey gut; feature: monkey-associated habitat; material: faeces | place: China | collected 2013
TTGACCTCAAAACTTTTTAAAATCAGAGGAACTTCTCAGTATAATTTGATTACCGCAGGGGCGGCATCTGCTCTCGGGGCAACGTTTAACACCCCGTTGTCGGGCATGGTTTTTGCGGTTGAAGAATTGACTCAAAAATTTTCGGCATCACTGCTTTTTCCTGTAATGGTCGCAACGGCTGTTTCCGTCAGTGTTATCAGGTTTTTTGCGGGCGATTCTCCGACATTCCATATCCCGAAAACAACCGCTTCCGTGATGTTTACCCCCGAAAATCTTGTCGTTTACGTCGTTTTGGGTTTGCTTTGCGGGGTTTTGGGTGTTGCTTTTGCCAAAAATATTTTCGCTAATTTGAAAATTTTTAACAAAATGAAATCTGTTCCGAATTGGCTGAAACCTGCAATTGCGGGACTTGTAATCGGCTCTTTCGGCGTATTTTTGCCTGAAATTTTGGGTACGGGGTCGATTATTGTCGATAAATGTGCGGCGGGAAATTACTCAATCGCTTTTATCGCTTTGATTTTTTTCGGAAAATTTTTGGCAACTGCGTTTTGTTTCGGCTCAGGGGCTGCGGGCGGAATTTTCCTCCCGACTTTGCTTTTGGGTTCATTAACAGGCGGTTTCGTCGGGCTTGTAGCAATAAAATCCGGGGTTGATGTTAATTTGGCAAACATTTGCGTTGTCGGAATAGGGGCTTTCCTCGCTGCTGTCGCACGTTCTCCGATGACGGCGGTTATGATGGTTTTTGAAATGACGGGCAATTATCATAGCATTCTTCCTGTGATTTTTACGGTCGCTCTCTCTGATTTAATTGCCGAAAAGTTAAACCACGCACCGATTTACACTACTTTGATTTTGAAACAAAATGCAAATTCCGACTATGCCGAAAAATTGTCTGAAATTAAGGTCAAACAGGCTTGTTCTCCCGTCCCTTGTATTGTTCCTCTAAATTTTTCGCTCTCAGATGCAATGGCTCTTATGGAGCAAGAGGATTTTTCTATTTTGCCCGTCAAAAACGAAAACGCTTCTCTTGCAGGCGTTGTGACTCTTTCTGATATTGAAGACTACAAAATCCGTGGAAACGATATGAATGTCAGCGTCCAAAACCTTTTGAACACCGAGCCGCTGACTATAAAACAAAATGATGACCTCTTTAAAGCCGCATTTTTAATGCACGCAAACGAAACAGACTATATGATTGTCCTTTCGCAAAACTCTAAAATCGTCGGAATCCTCTATCATTCCGACATTCTCGCTTGCAATCACTGATTATAAATTTTCAATATTGACTAAATCAATAAATTTTATTTCTAATGCATTTGCAATCTTTTCAAGAGTTGCTACCGTCGGTGAAACTTCACATCTTTCAATCTTTCCGATAGTGTTTCTATTTAGGTTTGCAAGTTCAGAGAGTTGTTCTTGAGATAAATTTTTCTTTATTCTCTCTATTTTAATCTTTAAACTTATTTTCTTATTAATCATGACTATTATAATATGCTATTGACATAAAATGCTCAACCTATTACAATAAGTATGAAGTATATTATATTGTGTAAAAAGATTAAAAAGAAGGAATGAATTATATGGATTACGAAGATTTTTTAACGGAGATTTACACGCCATTAGTGACTATTCGTGTAATTTCGGAGATGATTTTTGAGAAGACAAACGAGGATTGGAAGTTTTTTGAAACAAATCGGGAAGAGTGCGAGGAGATGCTTTCGTTGGTTTATGCAATAAGATTGATGTCTGAAAATTTGTTAACGGTTAGAAAAAATGAGATTGAGGCGTTGGAAATTTAGGCAAAAAAAAAGACCCTCTCGGGTCATATAGTCTTATAAGAACTGCCCTCTCGGGCGTTTTTTATTATGTTGTGTGTTTGTGTGTCTGTTGTGTTTTTAGTTAATTAGGGTTGTTAAATCTTTTTAATTATTGTATCTCTTACACTTATTATAATATCACACATTAAATGTAAAAAGTACACTTGTTGGTAAAATATTTACAAAACTTAACAAAATAAAGGCAAAAAAAAGGGATATCCTTTAAATCCCAAGCATTTGTGATGTTTTAGAATATCCCAGTTATTTGGTAACTGTTGTTTTGCTGAAATGTTTATATTTTATATGTAAGCACATGTCTATCAACAGGAAAAATACGTTTAAAATGTAGAGCCAAATTACCGCATCGTGACTATACAACAATTTGTGTGTGATACCGAAAATATAGCCGAGCAAAATCAGGCTTGAAAATCTTAAACTTTTTCCATTTACGCTTTTTGCTTTATATGTCTTATACGCTGCTATCGGCCAACTTATGCCAAAGCAAACCATCATTCCTGCTTCAAAAATACTCATACCTTTACCTTCTTTCAAATCTAAAATATACCAAAACTTTCATAATTTAAAATACTAAAAATCGATTATTTCGATAAGAAAAACTTATGATAAAAACGAAAAATAGTGTTATAATTTTTATATGAATTTCAATCAATTAAACTACCTTGTAACGGTTGCAAAAGAAAAAAACATCACATTGGCAGCGAAGAAACTTTTTATTTCTCAATCTTCGTTGAGTCAGACGATTAAAAATATCGAGAATGAATTGCGGGTAAAACTTTTCATCACTGATGTTTCGCCCATCAAGTTGACTTATGCGGGCGAATATTTTGTCGGTTGGGCATCAAAAATTTTGAAATCTAAAGATGACATGGTCGAGAAACTTCAGTTGATTAACAACAATTCCGAGGTGAAAATCGTTGTCGGCATGGCGACTCATAGGTGCATTTATATTCTTCCGCCCGTCATTAAGCAATTTAAGGCTGAATTTCCGCATTCGTTCATTGATGTCAGGGAGTATCCGACGCCGACTTTGCAAAAAATGTTGATGAATGGTGAACTCGATTTGCTTGTGGATATTGAAAATCCCGATAATTTTTCTTACAAAAATATTTTGCTCAAAAAAGAGAAAATTTTGCTCGATATTCCTGATAATTACAAGTCTTTGGGGCGTGAACTTTTTGCGTTTAAAAATGTTCCGTTCATTCTTCTTTCCAAGGAGCAGATGCTCGGAAAGTTTGCCCGTGAGTTGTGCAAGCGTTATAAATTTGAGCCGAACATCTCTGTTGAGTGCAAAAATATTGAAACGGCTCATTCGCTTGTGAAACAAGGGCTTGGGGTTACTTTTGTCCCTGAATTGTTTGCAAAATATAATGACGGAAATTTTGTTGAAATAAATTCTTATGATTTTTCAAGAAATATTTGTGCAATTTTTCAAAATAGAAATTCGTCGGAATTTTTAAATCGATTTATTGAAATATTGAAAAATTCTTTGGAAAATTTATAGATTATTTATACAACAAAACTACGCAATCAACTCTGACGGCAAGCCTTTCGCCTACTGCGTCAACGCCTTCCGAGGTTTTTGCTTTGACGGAAATTTTATCGATATCGATATTTAAAATATCAGCCAAACTCTTTCTGATGTCGTTTATGTGCGGGCGAAGTTTCGGGGCTTCGGCATGGATTGTCGAGTCGAGGTTGTTAATCTCCCACCCTTTTTCACGAATAATGGAAACGGCTTCTCTCAAAAGGTTTCGGCTATCGGCATTTTTATATTTCGGGTCATTGTCAGGAAAATGGGCACCGATATCTTCGAGGCACAAAGCCCCAAAAAGTGCATCAATGATTGCGTGGATAAGGACGTCGCCGTCCGAGTGTGCCTTGAAACCGACAGTGTGCGGGATTTTTACCCCGCCCAAAATGAAATCACGATTTTCGATTAGCACATGCAAGTCCGAGCCTTGCCCGATTCTGTATTCCGTCATTATTCCGCTCCGTAAACAAATTTGTTGATTGCTTTTACGACGCCGTCGTTATCGACAGTGTCTGTAATGTAGTCGGCGTAACCTTTCAGGGTGTCGGTTGCGTTGCCCATTGCGACGCCGATTCCGGCACAGGTCAAAAGTTCGATGTCGTTGTTTTGGTCACCGCAGCCCATAATTTCGTCTTTTTTAATTCCGTACATATCGGCTACGATGTTGACGGCATTGCCTTTTGAAATTCCGTCCGCACAAATTTCGCAGAATGTTGTCGTGGACATTCTTGAGTAAATTTTGCCGCTATATTTTTCTTGTAAGTTTTGGGTTATCCATTTAACTTTTTCGGTGTCGTTGTCGATTACAAGAAGTTTGTTCATTGATTTGAAGTCTTTTTTTGAAATATCATCGACGATTGTGTAGGGAACTTTTTGAAAATCCGAGTATTTTTTGACGTAACTTGTTTCTTTTTCGCAATACAATTTGTCGTCAATATAAATATTCGGGTGAATATCAATTGATTTCAAGTAATTCAGGATATCTAACGCAAGTTCTCTGTCGAGGCTTTTTTCGTAGAGCAATTTTCCCTCGGGGGAGTGGATTGTCGCCCCTTGGTAGCAAATTATCGGTGTGTCGATGTGAAGCGGTGCTACGACTTGCTTTGCACCACAATATGTTCTTCCCGTCGCAATTACGAATTTTATTCCGTCTTTTCTGATTTTATCTATGCAATCCAACAGATTTTGAGTAAAAGCAACTCCGTTAAAAATCGTTCCGTCGATGTCGCAAACTACCATTTTTATCATAATTTATATGCCCTCATTAATCCGCAAATCGTTTTAGCATCGCAGATTTCACCTGTTTTAATCATTTCAAAAACTTCTTCTTTCGGAAGTTCAATATATTCGACAATTTCTCCGTCGTCGGGGTGCGGTTTGCCAGCCGTCAAATCTTGTGCGAAAAATAAATATATTTTTTCCGTACAAATAGCAGGGGTTGAAAAAATATGTCCCAAAGAAGTCCATTTTGCGGCGTGATAGCCCGTTTCTTCCTCAAGTTCCCTTTTTGCGGCTGACAAAATATCTTCGTTTCCGTGGTCTAATTTTCCTGCCGGAATTTCGAGCAAAATTTGCCCTGCTCCGTAGCGGAACTGTCTGACGAGAACGATTTTGCCCTCGTGTTCCGCAACGATTGAAACGCCACCGCTATGAATAATCACCTCTCTGTGCTGCAACTTCGGGTCGTTGCCGATAGTCGCTTCATCAGAGTGAATGTCGAAAACTTTTCCCGAAAAAATGGTTTCTGATTGGACTGTTTTTTCTTTTTGTATCATTTTTTCTCCGCTAATTTTTCTTCAAAATTGTTACGTTGTCGTTTTTGTCGCCGAAAAATTCGACAATATCATAATTGCTTTTTATAAAATCTGTTATGTCGTTTTTTTCGCCATAGAGGTATTTTTCGCCAAAATCGGACAGCAAAAATCCTTTTACAATAATTATATAATCATTATTTGTTTCTTCAAGAAGTTTTTTTGCATTTTCACTTCCCAATCCGTCAAAATACAGTCTGTCCAACATGTGCAGGCGGGTGTCATTTTTGCGGTTTGCCAAAAAGTTAATTATCTGTCCTTCAGGCAAAACCAAAACTTTATCCGAGTCATTTGTGTTATTTTTCAAATAGTCAACGGCTTGATGAATATATTTTCCTTGATTTTCGCAAAGATAAACATAGCCTTTGTCCGTTTCAATTTTTTCATTGCAGTATTTTGTCGAGTAAATCGCCGTCATTTCTGCGTATGCGATGAAAAATAGTGATATGAAAATAAATATATTTTCAATTTTTATCTCTTTTAAAAATTTATTCTCAAATTTTAAATCTTTTAATAAAACAAATAAAGTGAGAATCAAGAACGGAAAATAAAAAGTACCGTACTTGTTTAAACTCAACATTGCAAATGATTTCGTGCATAAGCAAATTGTTGAAATTACCAAAATTAAATCAATTTTGTTGTTTTTTATCTCTTTGAATTTTGCAATAAAAACCATTAATACCGTAATTGGCAACAAAACAAAATATTCAAACGGATCAGTTAAAACAAACAACAACGAGCAGGTTACAAGAAATATAATTGCATAAATTAATTTGTTTTTATTTTTCTCAAAAAGAAATGATGCACTTGCCGATGCGATGATTAAAATTATCAATCCGACAGAACCGCTTATATATGCGGGAATGTTTGCTTGCGAAAAAATTGTTCCTATTCCCTGATAAAATGCAATCATTGATTTTGTGTGGGAAAAATTTGAGATAAATGAAAAATAATTTGCAATATCGCTGATTTTTGCTCCCTGCAAAATCGGCAAAACCATTGTGATTATCGGGAAAATCAGTAAATTTATTATTGAAATAATTTTTGTTTTTACGCTCGAAAAGTTCTTCCAAAATAACACCGCCAAAAAAATTATCGGCATAAGCATAAATTCTGCCTTGAAAGCAAAAGATAATCCCGAAAATAATCCCGCAAAATACAAAAGTTTTTCATTTTTTGTCTTTGCAAATTTGATCAAAAACAGTGTCGCCGCCAAGTATGCCGTCAGTCCGTAAACCATTGAGTAAGAATACGGAAAAATGTAACTGAACAACGAGTGGCTGAACATACAAACGCTGATTGTCGCTGCCGTGAAAATTAAGGACATTTTTTTTGAGATAAATTCTTTTGAAAGTTCAAAAAATAAAATCGCAAAAATCGTGCAATTTATCATTCCCGCCCAAAACAAAGAGTTTAAAGAAACCTTGCCAATCAGCATAAATAGGGCGTTTAAATAATATCCCAACGGAAAATATAACAATAAAATGTCCCGATATGGAACCTTTCCGTCTGCAATCGCCTCGGGTATGAATAATTCACGGCCTCTGTCACACATAATGTTTACTATATGAAAATCGTAAATTTTCGAGCAAATAAAAATCATCAGCAAAATGAAAATTATCTCAAAAATATTTTTGTCTTGTAATTTTTTTATAATCTCTTTCATGTCTTGATTTTAGCACAAAAACGACTGAAAAATTTTCGGTGTTTCGGGCTTCTTTTTGTATTTTCTGTGGCACTTGTTGCATTTATGGCATTTATGTCTTGTTGTATAAAAATGCGGGATTTTGTTTGCATACAAAATCCCGCATCAATTTTATGCTAATCAAAAATTAATCTAATTTTTCTTTGATTTCTTCTTTTATTTTCAAAAGAATGTCATCAAGTTTAGATGAATCTTTGCCGCCGCCTTGTGCGAAGTTCGGACGTCCGCCCCCTCTTCCGCCTGTTGCATCTGCAATTGCTTTTACGATATTGCCTGCGTTTACGCCTGCTTTAACGTAATTGTCAGAAACTTTTACGCAAATTGAAATTTGTTCGGGGTTTTGTATCGAAGTAAACACTACGATTGAGTTTCCTAATTTCGACGACAATTTTTCGATGGCAGGTTTCATAAAGATTGCAGGAATTGCATCGATTTTGCTTACGAAAAGTTTTCCGTCTTTCAAATCTTCCGCTCTGCTTACGAATGATTGGATTTTTGATACTGCGGATTCTTCTTTTAACGTATTGATTTCGCTTTGCAAGCCTTTGTTTTCTTCTGCAATTTTTTCAACTTTTTCAACAACTTCGTTGTGAGGAATTTTGAAATAGTGAGCAAGTTCATCGACTTCGTTTGCTTTTTCTGACAACCAATTGATTGCCGTTTTTCCGCAAACTGCCTCAATACGTCTTGTTCCTGCTGCGATTGCCGATTCTGAAACGATTTTGGTCAATCTTATTTCGCCTGTTGATTTTACGTGTGTGCCGCCGCAAAGTTCTTTTGAAACATCACCGATTGCAACCGTTCTTACTTTATCTTCGTATTTTTCGCCGAAAAGTGCCGTTGCACCCGAGTTGATAGCGTCTTGAACGTCCATAACAACCGTATTTTGTTTGTAATTTGCACCAATCCAATCGTTCATTATGTCTTCAACTTTTTGAATTTCCTCATGAGTCATTGCTCTTGAGAATGAAAAGTCAAATCTTGTTCTGTTTTCTTCAACTTGTGAACCCGCTTGCTTGACTTCATCGCCCAAAACCTTTACCAATGCTGATTGCAAAAGGTGAGCATTCGAGTGGTGAATTGTGATATTTTGGCGGCGTTCTTTGTCAATAACCGCTTTAACCGTGTCACCGACGGTAACTTCGCCGTTAATAACCTTGACTCTGTGAACAGAAAGGTGATTTACCTTGAAAGTGTTTAAAACCACAGCTTTGAGGTTATCGCTTTCGATTAAGCCCGTGTCGCCGACTTGTCCGCCGCATTCTGCGTAAAACGGTGTTTTGTCCAAAATAATATCGGTAAATCCGCCGTCAACGTCAACTTTTTCAACGATTTTCGCATCATCACATTCTGTTTCATCATAGCCGATGAATTTTGTGCTTCCGAATTTGTTTTCGATATTGACGTAAACCAAGTCGTCAGTAAGGCTGATTTTTTGTGTTGCTGCTTTTGCTCGTTCTTTTTGTTCGGACATTGCTTTGTTAAAGCCGTCAACATCAACCTTTAAGCCCTTTTCTGCAACGATTTCGACTGTCAATTCAAGCGGGAAGCCGAATGTGTCGTACAACTTGAATGCATCTTCGCCTGAAATATCCTTGCCGTCTGCCATAAGGTCTTCAAGAAGTTTGTAACCTCTGTCTAAAGTTACCTTAAATCTTTCTTCTTCTTTTCTGATTGTATCTTTAATTCTTTCGGCATTTTTTTCTAAATCGGGATAAGCACCTTTGTAGTTTTCGATAACTGTATCAACGATTTTGTAAAGGAACGGAAGTTCTGTGCCGAGGATTTTTCCGTGTCTTAAAGCACGACGCAAAATCATTCTCAAAACATAACTTCTGCCTTCGTTTCCGGGGATAACACCGTCATTAATCATAAACGTTACGCAACGTGCGTGGTCTGTGATAATTCTGATTGAAACGTCTGTTTTTTCGTTATCTTTGTATTTTGCTCCCGTAATTTCACAAACTTTGTTTACAATCGGCATAAGTAAATCTGTGTCGAATGTTGAGCGTTTGCCTTGGCAAACCATCGCAATTCTTTCAAGTCCCATGCCCGTATCAACGTTTTTCTTGTCCAAAGGTGTTTGATTGCCTTCTTCATCTTGGAAAAGTTCAGTGAATACCAAGTTCCAAATTTCAACCCAACGGTCGCATTCGCAAGTTGCGATACCGCAATCGTCAGAGCATTTGAGGTCTTCTCCGAGGTCGTAGTGAATTTCCGAGCAAGGACCACAAGAACCTGTTGCCCCAGGAGGTCCCCAAAAATTATCCTTTTTGCCTTTTCTGATAACTCTTTCGGGGGCTACACCGACATCTTCCGTCCAAATTTTGAAAGATTCGTCATCGTTTTCAAAAATTGTAATCCAAAGACGTGACGGGTCTAAATGTAAGTAATTTGTGACAAAATCCCAACTCCAAGGAATTACGTCTTTTTTATAATAATCTCCGAATGCAAAATTTCCGAGCATTTCAAAAAACGTGTGGTGGCGGGGAGTTCTGCCGACATTTTCGATATCCGAGTCTTTTCCGCCCGCTCTTGCACATTTTTGGCAACTCGTTGCTCTCGGCGGATTAAACGGCGGTTTTTCCAATCCTAAATAATACGGAATGAATTGCAACATGCCTGCAGTTGTCAACAATACGGTCGGATTGTTCGGAATTAATGATGAACTTTCAACAACCGTGTGTTGGTGTTTATCTTTAAAAAAGTCTATAAACGCTTGTCTTATCTGATTTCCTGTTAAAGTTTCCATTTCGGAGTCCTCTTGTCTGTATTTTTTACATTAAAATTATACGACAAAAATATTTATTAGAAAAATATTGTTGTTGCTGATTTTAACTACTTTTTATAAAATTTTATAAAGTGCTATAATTGTTTTGAAAAACTTGAGGAGTTGACATGGAAGATAAGAATTTTTTAGAAAAAAATAAAACACTATTAGTGTTATTCGGATTTTGTTCATTATTGGTAATGTTTTTTTCAGTTGCGGTTTGCAGGGGCTTGTTCTCTGATATACCGACGATTTTTATGAGTGTGTTGCAAAAACAGGCAAATTATACATCATATTTCTTTTATCACGAAATTTTGCCCAACAATTTTAGCAGTCGTTTGTTGGCATTGCCGTACAATTGTTTTTCATTGTTTTTTGACGAAAATCCTATTTCTAAAATAAATCTTTATACATTTTCATGTATGTTTATGACTTTTGCGGTCACTATTTTGAATTTTATGTTTGCAAAACGGACAAAACAATACGGCTGTGCGGCATTGGCGTTGTTGTTTTATGCAATGTTTACTGTCCCCTTTTCAATTTATCCGATTAATACAACGTATATTTCAATTCCGATGTTTTTTATCTTTTTGCAATATTTTTGGACGGAAGAAAAAATTAATAAATTAGATTACCTTGCGGTGATTGCTCTTTCGGGGTATATGTTTCAATCTTCGCCAAATATGGTTATTCCGTGCATTTTGTTGGGTGTTACGGGGGTAATTTTGCTCTTAAAAGGTCACACAAAACATTGGAAAGTAAAATCATATATCTCTGTGACTTCGTTGATTGCAGCGGGTTATATGCTTTATAAGACTTTTTTCTTTACAAAAATTGAGGACTATACTTGTCCGACTTTTCAAGATTGTATTTGGACGTTTGATAATGCATTTCGCAACATTTTTGAAAATTTTTGGACGTCTGATTTGATTATTTCCTTAATCGCTCTGGTGTTCTTGCTTTATTCGATAATCAGAAAGAAAGAATTGGGCAAAATAAGCGGTATTGTCGGTTCATTGGCTGCCGTTTTCGCAATTTACTCTATTTATGAATTTTCAAAATTCGTTCGTGACCCGTTTGTCGGACAAAGAGGGTTCGCTATAGCCATTGCGGCTTTTATTGTTGTCGTTTTCGGCATTTTGGTGATTAATATTGTCGGAAAACATATTAATAAAGACAGATTTTGCAATAACGTGATTGCAGTTGCTTGTTTCTGCGGAATTATTCAGTGTCTGCTCCAATTTGTCGGCTGTTTCCAATTCGGCAAATATTCCGATTATATTTCAAACAAAGTGAACGAAAATGTCGGTATTGTCAAAATCGATAACGACGATTATTCAAAAAAATCTTTCCTGATTTTTGATTCTTGCCAAGGAACTTTGCCTCGCTCGTTGATGGTGTCGCAAAAAGATTTGAAATCAATAATGGTTCCGAGTGACAGATTGACGGACGGCGATGAGGCATGTTGGGGAAATATTGATATCAGCCATATTAATAACGAAGATTATGCGTTTATCGTCGTTCAAGACGGGTATTTTCCGATGAAAAATAATTATTGGAAATTCAATAATATCGTGCCTTTGCTCGAAAAATTAAAATAAAAATTAAAATAATTTAAAAAAAATAAAAAAAGTACTGGAAATAATCTTTTCAGCGTTTATAATAATTGTATCAGAGAATTTCGTGGTTTTAATTGCGGAATTTCTGAAAAAGTAAATAGAGTTAAAATCGGGACGTACGCACTTGGCGAGTGAAACGGAGCCAAATTCCAATTAAAGCCAAACTGCGTGTGGAACGATAAAAGAGATTCTTCGCTATCGCTCAGAATGACGGGAATTTCTGAAAAAGTAAATAGAGTTAAAATCGGGACGTACGCACTTGGCGAGTGAAACGGAGCCAAATTCCAATTAAAGCCAAACTGCGTGTGGAACGATAAAAGAGATTCTTCGCTATCGCTCAGAATGACGGGAATTTCTGAAAAAGTAAATAGAGTTAAAATCGGGACGTAGCGCAGTTTGGTAGCGCACTACCTTGGGGTGGTAGGGGTCGCAGGTTCAAATCCTGTCGTTCCGATTTTTTTTGTTTTTTTTATATGGTTAAAATTTTGCTTAGTTTTTGCAACAAAAAGGCGGTATGCTACCGCCTTTTGAAATATTCTTTTGAAATATTTTGCCAAACTATTTTGCCATTGCTTTTCTTACTTCAGCCTTATATTTTTCAACGTTCGGTTGGAGAACTTCCGGCATTGCAGTTTCCATAGGTGTAACGAGGTTGAGTTCACGTCTTAAAATGTCACCTGTGTAAATAGTTTCAAAATGTTTGAGTTCAACGAATTGAGCAATGCTTTCCAATGTCAAATCGTCAAGAATAATTCTTGAAACAGGGTGTTGAGCAGAGTATGCAGCAACAACGCCTTCCAAGATTGCGTTTGTAACTTTATCGTCGTTTTCGTAATTTACGAAAGTGAAGAATGAATCAACGTTTGCTTCGTCGAGGTCTGCTTCAGCGTTGTAGTGAAGATATCCGGGGCCAACGTTTGTATCTGTTGAAATTCTTGCTTTCAAACTTTCGTTTTTGAGTTGTTTTTCCCAAAGAGTTGTTCCCATAAATGCGTCTGAGAAGTATTCGACGAAGTGCTTTCTTTTGCCTGCTTTGTAAGCGTTTACGTTGAATGTTGCGAGTTGCAATGCGAGGTTTTCAGCAACATTTTCATTCAAGAATGCTTCTTGTGCTGCCAATGATGATTCGAGCATTTTTCTGACGTCATCTTTTGCAACGCCTGCAAATGCGAGTGCGAAGATTGTTGCATCGTCAAAGATTGAGAAACGTCCGCCTACATCGTCATGAACAAATCCTGAGAGGCTGATTTTGCCTTCGTCAACGATTTTTCTGAGTTTGCTTTTTTCGGGTGAAACGTCAGTCATTGCAACAAATCTGTTGGCAACGTTATCTGTTTTGAAAGTGTGACGCAAAATTTCGTCAACTTTGTTGTATGCTGTTGTCGTTTCCATTGTTCCGCCTGATTTTGAAACGACCATAAACTTAGTCTTTGCAAGGTTTAACGGTTGAATAAATCTGTTGAAACTTACGGGGTCAACTGATGAAAAGAAGTGAACATTTTTAATTCCGAGCATTGTCATCATTGATTCGGTTGTGTGTCTTGAACCGCCGATACCAAGGATTGCGAGTTCTTCAAATCCGCCTTCTTTTGCCTTTTGAGCCATTTCATAAAGGTTATCCAAGTTTTTCAATTGGTTTTCGGGAAGAACTTTAATCCAGTTCAAAAATTGACCTGCTTTTCCTGCTCTTTCTTTAACTTCTTTAACTGCTTCAGCCGCTGTTGCGTTAAGGTTATCGCCTGTTTTTGCTAAGACTTTTACTTTCATTTAAATTCTCCTTATGATTCTTTCAAATGTTTGAAGTGATGACGTAAGTATAATACAAACAAAATTACGCACGCAAGAATAATTACGGCATCAAGTTTGTGCCAAATGTGTTTTAAAACTTCCAAATTTTCGCCCAATTTTACTCCGACGTAAACCAAGAAGTAACTCCAAATTAATGAGCCTAAAAATGTGAATGCCAAAAATTTCGGCAAGTTTGCTTTCAAAATGCCCGCAGGAAGTGAAATAAAGGTTCTTACAACGGGCAACATTCTGCAAATGAAAAATGCCCAATCGCCCCATTTTTTCTGCCATTTGTCCGCTGTTTCAAGGTCGTGTTTGCTGATTAAAAAATATTTTCCGTATTTTTCAATGAACGGTCTGCCTCCGATACTTCCGAGTAAATATGACGGAATTGAGCCTAAAACGCAACCGATTGCCCCGAAAAATGCCGCCGTGTGAATTGAAAAAATGCCCTTGCTTACCATAAATCCTGCGAAAGGCAAAATTGCTTCGCTCGGGAGAGGAATGTTGCAAGATTCAATCGCCATCAAAAGAGCAATTCCCCAAGGTCCCATTGCAGTGATTGTGCTTTGAATCCAAGCCACAACACTTGCTAATATTGAGTTAATAATATCCATAAATTTTCCTTTAGTTTTCTTAATTTTTATCTAAATTTTATTATAAAAATAATCATTTTGCTACTAAAGAATTTTTGCTCTTCTTTTTAGTAATGAAACTTTTGGCGAAGTACCTGTTTCTGTTGCGAAAATAGATTCTTCGCTCCGCTCAGAATGACGGGGAGTGAGATTGGACGAGAAAGTGGCGAAATTCTGCATTTTAGTCATACTGAGGCTTTAGCCGAAGTATCTGTTGGGGTCGTTGAGATAGATTCTTCGCTTCACTCAGAATGACAGGGAGTGAGATTGGACGGAATAAATTTTGTTCCGCTTAGAATAATGGTAGTTGTACAGTGGCAAAACTTATTGCATTTTTTTTCTGATAGAGAGGCTGAGTTCTTTTGTTCGCAATTCTTCGTGGGTATATTTTTTGCTCGCAATTTCGTAAAATTCGTTCTCGTCAGAGTAGTCCAAAACTTTCTTAGTTCCGTAAAAAAGCCCGTCAACTTCATTTAAAATATCCAAAATTTTCGAGAATGAAAGACGGTTTATTTCATCGGAATTAAAGATGAAATCGGCAATTTTATCGGCGTCATTTTCGCTAAAACCTTTATCGGACAAGGAATTTTTTAAATCCGACTGATTTTCAAATGCAAGGTGCTGCCACGGAGAAATTTTCATTTTTTCTTCGCCTGTTTGCAAAAATCCCGAGTCGAGTTCAGCCGTGCAGTTATGCCCTTCGTCGCTTGTCCACAATGGTCTGCCTTGCAAGCAAATAACCCCGTTATCAGCCACAAGATTTTTCAAAGTTTCAAAAAATTTCTTCAAATCTTTAACGTGTTCAAGTACCTCTATGCCGTAAATAATATCAAATTTGCCCCGCAAATTCTCGATATCTTGCCATTTTTGGTTTGTGCATTTGACGTTCGTTCCGCAACGAAGTTCGTAGCCCGAATAATATGCCCCCAAGGACACAATTTCTTTTGCCCGCAATGCTTCCAAACCCTCTGTTATTGCGTAATTGCAATATTGCGGAGAGATGCTCAAAACCCGCTTGTCGGGCAATTTATATTTCAAATTTATATCGGAAACGTTGAGTTCATAATTTTTATCAAGATTTAACTCGTCAAGCCACAACAAATTCGGGATATCTGATGTAATAATCAATCTTTCGACGTTCAAATCATCTTCGTTATATTCCTCTAAAGCCTTTTTATAATGCTCGTTTTCAGGGAAATAACGGTAAATTCTTCTGACATCAACCGTCAAATTTTTAGAAAGTTCTTCTTCAATTTCGGTCGGTGTCATTTTCAAAATCGGTTCATCTTTGAAATATCTGAAAATAATTTCTTCAATCTCTTCATCAGCGATATTATGCCGTTTCAGAGCATTTCTGAAATCCTCTTCCGTCTTTAATGACAAGTGTTCCCAATGGTCGAGAGGATTTGTTTCATCAAAGAAATTATGATTTTTTGAGCAGAAAGAATGTCCGCAAGCCGAGGTGTATGGCGTGTATCCGTCGATATGAATGCCTGTTGCCAAGTTTGAATAGCGGTTTAATTTGATACAGAATTTTTCAAAATCGTTTATATTTTGAATGACGTCAAAGCCAATGATAATGTCGAATTTTTCTATTTCTCCGTCAAAATCTTCAAATTTTCGACAAACATTTTCTATTCCCCCAATCTCTTCGATTTTTTCGTTTTTCAGCATCGGTGAAACACCTGTAACCGCTTTGGCACCGTGCTTTTTGAGAAGTTTTGAATAAAAATTGTTATCGTAATAAGAAATATTTAAAACATTTGCATCTTTTAAACTGTATTTTTTGAAAAATTGCTCAAAAACAACCCGTCTGAAATAAGGAAGTTCGGGAAATTCAATCTCCTCTTTCGCTTGGCATGCCCGTTTCTTTGAGATTGTCAAAACACATTCTTCCGTTTTCAAGTCCTCTTCCGAATATTTTGAAAGTGCCTGCTCAAAATATTTATTAGGCTTTTCATCTGTCAAAATCCGTTTGAAATTATATGAAAAATCATCAGTTTTATAAGTTTCGACAGTACCGTTTTTATTGATTTTATGCCCGAATTTTTCAGCATCGTAAGGTATTTTTGTTACATCAACAAACATTTCGCTCGGAGATAGACAGTTGATTTCTTCTTCGCCAAAAATCCAATCAGCGACTAATTTTCCGTCCTCTTTGGTATATCCTTTGTTAACCATTGCGTCAATTGCATCTTGAGCATTTTTGAACGTCAAATGCTCCCAAGGCTCCAAAGGATTTGTGTCATTGTTGAAAATAAACTTATCTTCAACCCAAAGATGATGTCCGAATTTGCTTGTCCACACGGGAAAACCTTGCAAAATCGCACTTCCGCCGTCTTTCAAAATCCGCTTTACTTCGTCAATAAATCCTCGAATGTAATAAATATGTTCAAGAACTTCCAATCCGATAATCAAATCTATCGATTTATCGTCAATTTTTTTTAAATGGTCGATATCAGAGAGGTTGAGGAGTGTTATGTTTTCGTTTTCTAATTTTTGAAATTCAAGGTCATAACTCATAAACCAGACATTTTTTGCTCCGAATTTTTCAATAACCCTTGCATTGTCAAGGTCAGCCGCTCCGTACAAAAACAAAACATTTTTACCGTTAAAAGAATAATTTAACGAAATGTTTTTCAAAAAATGATAAATGTAGTTCTGAACTTGTACGCCTTGAATTTCCATATTTCTCCAATTAGTCGGTAAACTTAAATCTGATAAGTGCGATAACGGCATGGATACCGTCAATCATAGAAACTTTTTTGCCTTCTTCAAAAGTTCTTCCCTGATATGAAATCGGTGCTTCTTTTATTCTCGCTTTTTTCTTGAACATTTTTGCCGTAATTTCAGGCTCGAAATCAAATCGGTCGGATTTAATCGTAATTCCTTTGATAAACTCTGTTTTGAATGCTTTGTAGCAGGTTTCCATATCTGTTAATTTTGAACCGAAAAGGATATTTGTCATCAAGGTGAGCATTTTGTTTGCCAAAAAGTTAATTTTGACAACGGTTTTGCTTTGTGTTAAGTCCAAAAATCTTGAACCGTAAGCAACATCGGCTTCGTCATTCAAAATCAATTGCAAAACGCCGTCGTAATCTTTCGGGTCGTATTCCAAGTCTGCATCTTGAATTACCGCAATATCGCCCGTTACAGCAGAAAATCCAGTTCTTAAAGCAGCACCTTTACCTTGATTTACATCGTGATATAAAACTTTATATTTATTTTCAAAGTTCTTTAAAATGTCTTTTGTTCCGTCTGTTGAACAGTCATCAACCAAAATTATTTCCTTTTCAAGTCCTGCAAACGGTGCCTCTTCAACCTTTTCCAACAACTTTTCAAGTGTTTGTTTTTCATTATAAACAGGTATCAAAATGCTGACTTTTTTCATAAATTCCCTTTCTGTGTGTAACATTGTCGTTGCGACAGTTGCCGTCTTTTCTTAAATTATTGTATAATCATATTGTACCAAAAATAAGGTTCTTTTGTATGACAATTTTAATAAACAGTTCTGATTTGGATTTAGATGAGAAGTTAAGACAGGCTGACAGTTTGTTTGAAGAAGCAATGGTTGCCTACGAAAACGGGGAATACAAGGAATGTTCCGACAAAGTTAACATTGCTCATAAAATTTATTTAAAAGCGAACAGAACCGAAAAAATTTCAATTTGCTTAACATTTATCGGGTTGATGAAGTACTATTGTGACCCCGAAACTTACAAAAGCAGTCTTTTATTGCTTGAAGATGCAAGATTTTTGGCACAGGATTCTTTCGGAGAAAATGCGTGGGGTATCAGCAAATGGGCATTTGCTCAAATTGCAATTCTCGAACATAACTACTCGGAAGCCTTAATGTATTTGAACCGTGCAGCATATATGGTTACTGAATATCCGTATATTTTGATGAGAATTTATGAGGCACTCGCTTTTTGCAATCTTAAAGTTAAAAATTACGAACGTGCTTATGAATGCACGGCAAAGGCAAAAGAACTTGCGGAAACGGGCGGTTATAATCAGGCTTTTGCAAGAATTACGGGTATTGATAAAGATTTGAACGAATCAAGTGAGGCGGTTTTCAATGATTCATTGAAGAAAATTCAACGCCCGAAAGATTCTGATATTCCGAGCGATCCTTTGATTGCTCTTCTTAAAATTGCACGTACAATCAGTGCAGAAATCGATTTGGACAGATTGCTCAAAACTATTGCCGAACAAACAAAATTTGCCCTTAAAGCCGACAGATGTACGGTATTCCTTATTGACAGAGAGAAAAAAGAACTTTGGTCAAAAGTTGCTTTGGGTATGGAACATAAGGAAATTCGTTTTCCGATGGAAAAAGGTTTGGCTGGGCATGTTGCAATGACGGGCAAAACCGTTAATATCCAAAATGCATACAACGATGAGCGTTTTAACCAAGAAATAGACGTTCAGACAGGATACAGAACTCAAAGTATTTTGTGTATGCCGATTAGAAACCTCAAATACGAGGTTATCGGTGTATTTCAGGTTATTAACAAATTTGACGGAAGTTTTACGGAAACTGATGAGGATTTGCTTATAACAATCGGTGCAAGTGCGGGTATTGCACTTGAAAACAACAGATTGTTTGAAACTCAACAAAAAATGTTGATTGAGCAAAAGAGATTGTTTAACGGATTTATTGATACGCTTGCGGCGTCTATTGATGCACGTGATAAAATCACAGCAGGTCATTCAATGAGAGTTACTCAATATTCATCGCTTTTGTGCCAAAAAGTCGGTATGGATAAGGAAAAATCGGAAGTTATTGCTCAAGCTGCAATGCTCCACGATATCGGCAAAATCGGTATTCGAGATTCTGTTTTGCAGAAAAAAGGTAAGTTGACCGATGAAGAATATCATCATATCCAAGACCACGTAAGAATTACGCACGATATTTTGAGCAAAATTGCAGACAAATCCGAATCGTTTAAAGATGTTGTTGAAATTGCATCTTCTCATCACGAAAAATTCAACGGACAAGGTTATTTCAGACACAAAGGAGGTACGGAAATTCCTTTGGGCGGAAGAATTCTTGCTGTTGCCGATGTTTTTGATGCAATAACTTCGATTAGACACTATCGTGACAGAATGCCTATTCAAGATGCGATAAAAATAATCAGAGAGGGTGCGGGAACTCATTTCGACGAGCGGATTACCGATTTATTCCTTTCTATTACCTGCGACAGAATTATTGATATTATTTTGTCGGACAGCGATTGTGCTTTAGATGTAAATTCGAGAAAAATTCTTGAACAACATCAACTTTTTGAACTTGAAATTATGATTAATAAAGAGGTCAAAACGGCGGAAGAACAAGAGTTTATCGATTTATTCAACCATTATTATATTCACAAATCTGTAAAGGATAACAATTGAAAATCAGAGCAATATTATTCGTAATATTATTCTTTTTTGCATTATTCTCTACGAATTGTGTGGCGATGTCCGCTGATTTGTCGGAAATTCAGACTAAACAAAAAGAACTTTCTTATTTACGACATTCTGATTTGAAAGAATTGGTGTTCTTTTCGGGATATGATGTTTATTATGACAGAAATCTTCAATATAATCCTAAAATCAGGCAATTGATTAATGAATTTGATGTTGCGGTGAAACATGCCGAGCAGTCTAATGTTTCGGTTGCGTATTATGAATTTCGGAATATTTTGAACAAAATGGAGCCGAATGATTTTTATTATATGACGGCGGCTTATAAACTTTCTCAACTCGGATTTTTCTCGCTTGCTCACCTTGCGATGTCAAAAGTGCAAAATCGTGAAATTTGGGGCGAACATATTAATGCAATAAGAAAACTCTATTTCCCCGATATATTCTTGAAAACGCAGGAAGAGGTTTTCTTGGCGGGATTATATACCGATATTGTTTATAACAATTTGACAGATGAAAGTCTTGAGAAACTTGAAAAAAGCGGAAATGCCATTGTTAAATCGGATTACGCAAATTATTTGCGGGCGAGAGCATATTATGAACAGAAAAATTATAAAGATGCTTTATCCGAGATTAACAGAGCGATTTCGGCAAATTCAGATAATTTGAATTACAAAAGATTTAAGACGGAAATTTTGACGGCGGACGGAAAAACGAAAGAGGCATCTTCTCTTTTGAAGCAACTTTTGTCCGAGGAAATTCCGTTTGTTATGCTTGTCAAAGAGATTGATAAGATTAAATATTATTCGCTTTCCGAAAGTACGAAAGATGAACTTTTGCAAAAATATTATCTTGCGTATTATTTTTATTTGAACAGAGATTATTCACGTGCGATAAGCGAGTTGAATATGTTGCTTTTGAAAGGGGAATATAAAAATTCTCCGAAATTGCTTGGAAAGATTTATTTTTTGACAGGTGATTTCAAAAGAGCCAAAAAACTTTATGACAAGGTTATTTCCAACGACAAAAAGGCTTATTATGCTCATAAAGGTTTGGGCGATATTTTGCTTTATGAAGACAGATATCAAGATGCACTCGCCGAGTATAAAATTGCCGAAAAAGGTATGGGGCGTGACGTGGAAACTCTCGTGGCTCTTTGCGTTACATCTTTTAAGACAAAAGATTATAAACAGGCATACAAATATCTTTTTAAGGCTCAAAAACTTGACGACAACAACTATAAGGTCCTTTATTTGTCCTCTCAAATTCAAAAAGACTTTGGTAAACAAAACCTGTTGAAATCATTGTCAAAGAATGTTTTTTATCCCGAGGGCTGGCTTGATATGTCAAGAGATGCCTTGGATTTGAACGATACAAAGTCAGCGGAAGAATACATCAATGCGGCTGCGTATATTACGAAAAAATCCCCGAGATATTTTTATTATAAAAGTTTGTTAAATACTGCAAATAAGAACTACGGTACTGCTTTGTCGGATATTAACCGTGCAAAACAAATAATTAATGAACGAGGTGAGAATGAGCAAATTTAACGTGTTAATTACGGAAGATCACGCACTTATCCGATTTGGGCTGAAAACTGCTTTAAAAACGATGGAACAGGTTGCGGATATTTTTGAGGCAGGCGATTCTCAGAGTGCCATAGAAATTGTTAAAAATAATCAAATTGATGCCGTGATTATGGATTTAGGGCTGCCGGGCATGAATGGTATAGAAACGACAGAGGCTATCAGAAAAATTAATCCTAATGCGAAAATTTTGATTTTGACTTCTCACAAAACGGAAGAAGAGGTTATTCAATCTGTTAAAGCAGGTGCAAGTGCTTATTGCTCAAAGGAAATAAATCCTTGCGATATCGCATTGATATTGCGATCTGTATTGCAGGGGGCAATATGGTTTGACTCGAGCGTTTCGCAGTATATTTTAGACATTATTAAGAATGATAATAAAAAAGTTAACAATAATTCAAATAGCAATTATAATTTGACGAAGCGGGAACTTCAGGTTTTATCGCTTGTGAAAGAGGGCTTCAGTAACACGGAAATTGCGAAAAAACTGCATTTGAGCATAAATACGGTAAAGGCTCACGTGAGCAATATTATGCAAAAATTAGAGGTTGATGACCGTACTCAGGCAGCGATTAAGGCAATTAGCGATAATATTATATAAAAAGTATTTGTATTTTAAATAAAATCGGTTAAAATAATTATGAAATAATTACATGACAATAAGGAGAACAAAAGGCATGTACACAAAAGACCAACTGTCCGATATGATTTTACATGACGTTGATGCGTTTAATTCATTTAGAGCGAAGTCAGATGAAGAAGTTGATTTGACGGAAATGGATTTTTCAAATGCGACATTGGAAAGTGTTGATTTTACGAATTGTGATTTGTCGGGTTCAACTTTTGCCGATACGACATTGTCGCTTGTTAATTTTACCGATGCAAATTTGGAATCGGTTGATTTTACGAGAGCAAATCTTGTCGAATGTGATTTTTCGGGAGCATTGTTGAACGGAACAAACTTCAACTTTGCAGTTTTGAATTATTGCAATTTTACGGATTCTGATATGGTCGGCTGTGTTTTGACAGAGGCAGATTTGACGGATTCTGATTTGTCAGCGTCGGAAAATCTTTCGGCTTCAAGATATGATGATACGACGATTTGGCCGGACGATGATATGTTGCCGGAAGAATTTGATACATCTTCAACGAGAGATTTGTCTTCGTTGCAGGACGACGATGAACCCGTAAATCAAGATTACTAAAAATTTATTTTAAACTTTTAAAGCACCTGTGATTTTTACAGGTGCTTTTTTAGTATTCTCATTGTTTTTGGAGCGTAATTTGATTTTATGCCATTTATAACTTTTGTGTTTTGGGGAATTTCTTTTTGCGAATATAATGTTAGAATGTTTATTTCCGGAGGGTCTAAAAATCTTCCTCCGCTTAAGGTTGCAACACCACGGCTGACAAAAAGATGTTTGTTATTTTCAATGATATAACCGTTTCTGTAACGCTGACCGTATTCTGACGGAATAAAAAACGAACCTATAAAAGGTAAGACAATTTCTCCTCCGTGAGTGTGACCGCTTAAAGTCAGACTTACAAAATTTGGCATTTGGGGAAAATAATCGGGATTGTGGGTTAAAACAACAGTTGGTGTCGTTTTGTCTTTCATACCCACTACTTGAATCGGATTACTTTTAAAATGCCATAAATCTTTAAAACCAACTATTCTCAATGTTTTTGCGTTATGAGAAAAGTAATAATCTTCATTTTCTAAAAGAATGATATTTGATTTTTGGTAAATATTTTTTACCACAGAAGGTGGAACATAATCGTGATTTCCCATAACGGCAATTACGCCATGTTTCGATTTTAAATTTTTTAAAATATTTGCAATTTGAGTAGTTGAATATTTTTCTTTTGAAATGGATTTTGCATCTAAATCTCCACAAATTACTATTAAATCAGGATTTTTTGAATTTACGATTTTTACAATTCGTGCTAATTTTTTCAGGTCAACAAATTTCGTTCCAAGATGAATATCTGTGATTAATGCTATTTTAAAGCCGTCTAAGTCTTTATTCCAATGCGGAATTTCGAGTTTCTGTGATTTTGTTAAAAGGATATTCGGTTCAATAAAAAATAAATCGATACATAATACAACAAATAATATTAATAATGATATAAAAGATATTGATAAAATTTTGGAAAAATTTTTCATAAAATAATTATATGAATTTTTAAAATGCAACGCAAGTTCAAGTTTAAATATTTTTATTCAAAAAAATAAGGCGGTCTTTTCAAACCGCCTTACTTTCAATTTCGTATCTGCCGATTATTTTTCGGTCGGAATTCTCATTGCGTAGAATGAACGAATTACGAACACGATGGCGATAATCAAAAGAACTACGCCAACTTTAGGAGCCATCGCTCTGAAAGATTCGCTGAGTGCGATTTCCATTGCCAACAAGCCGAACAAAGTTGTAAATTTGATAATCGGGTTCATTGCAACTGATGAAGTATCTTTGAACGGATCACCTACTGTATCGCCGACAACTGTTGCTTCGTGAAGAGGTGTTCCCTTTTCAGCAAGGTCAACTTCAACAATTTTCTTAGCGTTATCCCAACAGCCGCCTGCGTTAGCCATAAATACTGCTTGGAACAAGCCGAATGTTGCGATTGCGATTAAGTAAGATACAAAGAATGATACAGGCAACAAGTTACCTTCAGCAGGTGCTGACAAGCAAGCAAGTGCCAATGCGAATGCGAACAATGCTGCGAAGATATTTACCATACCTTTTTGTGCATATTCTGTACAAATTCTAACAACTTCTTTAGAGTTTGCAACGTCTGCACGTTTTTCAGCATTTTCGTCAAGTTTGATGTTTCTCTTGATGTATTCAACTGCTCTGTATGCACCTGTTGTAACTGCTTGCATTGATGCACCCGAGAACCAGTAAATTACTGCACCACCTGCGAGCAAACCGAGCAATGTGAACGGGTTGAGCAAGTTCAAGATTGTTTCAGGTTCAACAAGCAATGTGTTTTTGATAACCAAAATCAATGAGAAAATCATTGTTGTTGCACCAACAACTGCTGTACCGATAAGTACCGGTTTAGAAGTTGCTTTGAATGTGTTACCTGCACCGTCGTTTGCTTCGAGGTATTTCTTAGCAACGTCGAAGTTCGGTTTGAAACCAAAGTTCTTTTCGATGTCTTCTGCAACGTTCGGAACTTCTTCAATCAATGAAAGTTCGTAAACTGATTGAGCGTTGTCGGTTACAGGACCGTATGAGTCAACTGCGATTGTAACAGGTCCCATACCCAAGAAACCGAATGCTACCAAACCGAATGCGAATACTGATGAGTATTGCATAATTTCAGCAGGAATGTGAACACTTGCAAAGTAAGCCATTGCCATCAAGAAGATGATAACGGCACCAATCCAGAAGCCTGAGAAGTTACCTGCAACAATACCTGAAAGGATTGTCAATGATGCACCGCCTTCTCTTGATGCGGTAACAACTTCTTCAGTGTGTTTTGCTTTCGGGCTTGTGAATACTTTTGTTGCTTCAGGAATCAATGCTGCACCTAATGTACCGCAAGAAATGATGATTGCCAAAATTAACCACAAGTTACCGAAACCTTCAACATTTGCCAACATATAGTGGCTGACGCCGAAAGTCATAGCCATTGAAAGGATTGATGTAATCCAAACAAGGTTTGTCAAAGGTGCTTCAAAGTCTAAGTCTTCTTTATCTTTGTAAATTGCATTAGACAAAATGTTGTTTACGCCGTAAGCGATAACTGATGTGAGAATCATTAAGAATCTCATAACGAAAATCCAAGTTAACAAGATTACTTGGTTTGCTTCACCTGCAACTGCCAACAAGATGAATGAAACGAGGGCAACACCTGTTACACCGTAAGTTTCAAAGCCGTCAGCCGTAGGTCCGATTGAGTCGCCTGCGTTGTCACCTGTACAGTCAGCGATAACACCGGGGTTTCTCGGGTCATCTTCTTTGATTGTAAAGTGAATTTTCATAAGGTCAGAACCGATATCTGCAATCTTTGTGAAAATACCGCCTGCAACACGAAGTGCTGATGCACCTAAAGATTCACCGATTGCAAAACCGATGAAGCAAGCACCTGCGATTTCGCCTGGGATAAATAACAAGATGAGGAGCATCATAATAAGTTCTACCGAAACGAGAACAACACCGATACTCATACCTGCTTTGAGCGGAATGCCCATAATGTTGAGCGGTTTGCCTTTCAATGAAGCGAATGCTGTTCTTGCGTTAGCAAGAGTGTTCATTCTGATACCAAACCAAGCAACACCGTATGAACCAAGGATACCGATAACTGACATACCCAAGATAATCAATACGTTTTTAGCCGGCATACCTTGAAGGTATCCGAAATAGAACGCAATACAAAGTGCAATCAACACTTCGAGTGCGATTAAAAATTTACCTTGTTGAATAAGGTAAGTCTTACAAGTTTCGAAAATAACATTTCCGATTTCTTTCATGCAATCGTGAGCATCAATTTTTCTGATGTCACAGAATGCCTTTAAGCCCCAGAGCAAGCCAAGGGCTGAAACAATAATACCCGCAACCAAATAGTTAAAATTGTCGCCTGTGATTTTCGGAACAACCAAGTCCGCTTCACTTGCGAGTGCGGGGGCTGAAATAAGCACTAATGACGAAATTGCCATAAACGCCGTCTTAACAGCCGCTAAGAATTTGTTTGACATTTTAATCTCCTTTTTTTGCCACACGTAACACTACATAATGTCTATAAAATTTATTTTAATTTGAATAAACAGTAAAATCAAGGACTTTGAATAGTTTTTATGAACGATTTTTGATGAAAAATTTACTATTCTTTACATTACGGAGTTTTCAAGACGTTAAGAATTTTTAACATCATTTTCTTTCTTGCCGATTTTAGATGCCAATTCGATTTCATCGTGAATTTTTGTTGCAAAATCCACAGACTCGATATCCCTTGCAATGGCTTCTTTCAGGGCAAAAATTTCGCCTGCCGTAAGTGCATTGAAGATTTTTGCATTAGGACGCTTATAAATTTTCTTGAACTTCTCCTGAATTTCATATTCAAAGCCCGCAAGTTTTTTCTCAAAAGCAACGAATTTGTAAACTTGTGATGCGAGGTAAAAATTATCAATGCCTTTTGTTGAAAAAACGAACATTTCTTTTGAATTTTTATTAAATATGAATCTTTTGTCACAAAGAAGTCCGAGCATAAAATTGAGGTAAAAAGCCTTAAAACCTTTTAGCGGTGTGATAAAGCCCTGTTTTTCGTTTATATTGCCCAAAATTTTAACTGCAAATCTTGTTCGATAAACTCTAATTCCTCTTTTTTCGAGGATTTTGACGGTTTTTTCGATGTCGCCGAAATGTTTTTTTATAATTTTTTCAGAAATTTTTTCGACATTTTTTTTATCTTCATCGCTGACGGTATTCATTTGCAAACTTGCCGCATGATTAACCGAAGTTTTTATCTTGGAATTTTTGAAAACCTTTGGCATTTTTGAGGTTTGGGCATTTTGAAAATTTTGATTTTTTTCTTTCAAATTTTTGATTTTTAATAAAAAATTCAGAAAGAATTTCTTTATTTCGTACATTTTTTCCTCGCTTTGAGATAATAATAACGCATTTTTGAAAATTTGTCTTTAATAAAAAATATGTATTTGTTAAAATAATTTTATGGATAATGAAATTTTTACCGTAAAAATCGAAAAATTGTTATATGGTGGCAAGTCGCTTGCGAAAGTTGACGGTTTTCCCGTATTTGTTGACGGTGGGTGTCCTGAAGATATTGCTGAGATAAAAATTTTAAAAAGAAACAAATCTTATGCAATCGCACAGATTGTTGAACTGAAAACTCCGTCACCGCACAGAGTTAAGCCGTTTTGTTCTATGCACAATGTTTGCGGAAGTTGCGGGCTTCAATATATTTCATACGAGGAACAACTCCGTCAAAAACAACTCATTGTTCAGGAAACAATTTCAAAGATTTACGGCGAAAATATTGATGTTTTGCCTGTAAAATTTCCTAAAAACAACAAAAATTACAGACATAAAGTTCAATATCCGATTAGTCAGACAAAGGTTTCAAAACGAATAATTGCGGGTTATTACAAGAAAAATTCTCACGAGTCCATAAATATTAAATATTGTCCCGTTCAGCCTGAAATTTTGGACGAATTGACAGAATTTATCAGAAATTCAGCGTCGGAATTTAATATTACAGGTTATGATGAAAAGCGTCATAACGGGCTTTTGCGTCACGTTGTTTATCGCATTTCTTCATTTACGGGTAAAATTCTTGTGACTTTGGTCATAAATTCCGATAAAATTGATAAAAATTTGAATAAATTTGCAGAAAAATTGATGACTTTTGAAAATGTTTCGGGAGTTGTTGCTAATTTTAATACTGCGAAAACCAACGTTATTACGGGCAAAAGGAATATTTGCATTTGCGGAGATGATTTTATTATCGAAAAAATCGGATATGTTCAATACAAAGTAAGTTCGGGAAGTTTTTTCCAAGTCAATCCGCAGACTGCCGAGATAATTTTTGACACGGCGAAAGAAATGATTAAGGCAAATGTTGAAAATCCAGTGATTTTAGACGCATATTCGGGGGTTTCGGCGTTCGGATTGCAGATGAAAGATTTTGCAAAAGAAATTATTTGTGTTGAAGAGTGCAAATCATCGACGGACGATGCGGTATTTAACGTAAAATTAAACAATGCCGAAAACGTTACGGTTATTAATGATGATGCTTCAAAGACTTTTGGAAATTTTGTAAAAGAGGGCAAAAAATTCGATGTGGTTTTGCTTGACCCGCCGAGAAAGGGTTGTTCTGTCGAGTCTTTGGATTTTGCGGCAAAATTATCCTCGAAACTCATTGTTTATGTAAGTTGCAACCCATCAACGCTTGCTAAGGATATGAGATATTTGAAAGAAAAAGGCTTTGTGCCGAAATATGTTCAACCTGCCGATATGTTTTGTCATACGCCGCATATCGAGAGTGTTGCACTTCTGGTAAAGGAATAGATATGTTTTTGATGATTTTACGGGCAAAAAATGAAGATGAGCGTGCGATTTTTGAACTTCAAAAATCAATTTACGAGCAAGATGAGGACAAGTTTGGAATTTCTCCGTTAAAGCAGACTTTGGCGGAAATTCATGTCGATTTTCAAAAATGCACCGTTTTAAAGGCAATCGAGAACGATAAAATTGTCGGTTCTGTCCGTGCTTATTTGAGTAACGGCTCTCTTCACATCGAAAAATTATTTGTTGTTCCCGAGAAAAAAGGTTTTGGGATTGAAGATGAACTTTTGAGAAAAATTGAAAAATGTTTTAATGTCCAAAGATATGAAGTTGCTGTTATTAAGCGTGATAAGGCTGATTTGAAGGTTTATCAGCAAGCGGGATACAAAATTTATTCCGCAAAAGATATTTCAGATGATGTTATGATGATTTATCTTGAAAAAAGGAGTATGTGATGAAATACACTAATACTGTGATTTTTGACTTAGACGGGACTTTGTTGAATACTTTGTGGGATTTGACCGAGGCGACAAATTACGCCCTTAAAGAGTGCGGTTATCCCGAAAGAAGTTATGACGAGGTAAGATGTTTTGTCGGCAACGGTGTCGAAATGCTTATAAGACGTGCTGTTCCCGAGGGGCTTGAAGAGGATAGAATACAGGAAGTTCTGGCTATTTTTAAGATTTTTTATCTTCACAACTCAAAAAATAATACAAAACCTTATGACGGAATTATCGAACTTTTGGAGCATTTGAAGAAAAAAGGATTTAAAATTGGTGTTGTTTCCAATAAATTTGATAAAGCGGTCAAAAACCTTTGCAATGACTATTTTTTCGGGTTGATTGACGTTGCAACGGGAGAAAGTTGCGATGTGCCGAAAAAACCGTCGCCCGTCGGTGTGTTGAAAACAATTGAAGAACTTGGGGCAGACCCTGACAAGTCAGTAATGATTGGTGATTCCGAGGTCGATGTACAAACGGCAAAAAATGCGGGCATATATTCAATCGGCGTTCTTTGGGGGTTCCGTGACGAACAGGTTTTGGTTGATGCGGGAGTCGATGAACTCGTCGATTCGCCAGAAAGACTTGAGATGATTTTATAAACAAAAATTTTATCAAAAAAAGTCGCACCTGTTATGGAATGCGACTTTTTTGTATTTTGTTTTAAACCTATTTTTTAGCCGGAGTGATTTTTTTTGCTCTGACTGTTGTAACAGTCGGTCCGTCTTGACCAAATCTCAAGTTGATTTCAACTGTCGGAGAAGCCATTGTGAAGTTATCCCATTTTTGGTCTTTGCTTGAAAATCCGAAACCTGCTTCTGCTAATTTGTTGTAATATGCTTCAAAGTCTTTTTCTTCAACGTTTACGATGTATGCAGCGAAAGAGTCGTCTGTGTTAACAACTTCTGCAACGTGTCCGTTTGTAAAAGCGGGAACTTGTTTAGCAAATTTGTCTGTCGGCCATACAATTTTTTTATCTTTTTTATCAACAGCAATATTGTTAAAATCGACTGTCGGGTTAATTTTGATATAGCCTTGAGTCGGGTCTTTAACGCCTGCTTTTGCTTCTTTCGGAGGTTGTGAAACAACATAAGGCGGAAGTTTTGCTGTTTCTTGTTTAGCATTTTTATCTGTATCTGCATTAGGTGCTTTATTATCACAACCGGTCATCATTAATGTAGTTGCGATTAATGTTGCCGTAAGTAAATATTTCTTTAACATATTTTTACTCCTTTATTTTCATCTGAAAAAGTATCATAAATAGTTTAAAATTTCAAGCATGCTATAAGCATGGCAATTTATTTTTCTTTTTATTTTAAAATATTAGTAAGAAAGTGGTGAAAGTAATGAATAAGAATATTTGTGTATATTGTTCATCGAGTGAATATCTTGATGAAAAATTTTATAAAGTCGCTTACGAGTTTGGAAAAATGATAGCAAAATCAGGTGATAATCTTGTTTACGGCGGTTCGACATGCGGTTGTATGGGAAGAGTCGCAAACGGTGTTTTGGAAAATGGTGGCAAAGTTATCGGAATTATCCCGAAAGCCATTATGGAAAAAGGAATTGCCAATCCTGAGGCGTCTGAAATTATTGTTTCAAATGATATGAACGACAGAAAAATGATGATGGAAGAAAAGGCTGATGCGTTTGTTGCACTCCCGGGGAGTTTCGGGACAATGGATGAGATTTTTCAGGTAATTGTCACAAAACAACTTTCCTATCATAAAAAAGCAATCGTTTTCCTTAATGTTGACGGCTATTATGACCCGTTGTTTGAAATGATTGAAAACTTTTATAAATATGGTTTTGCAAGAGATTTTAACCGTGAATTGTATCATATTTCAGATACTGTTTCCGATGCGATGGAGTATTTGGATAAATATGTTGAAAAAGAATTTATCTTTAAATATTAGGAGAAAAAATGAAGAATAACTTTGTTAAAAATTTTGTTATAGCATTGGCATTTTTTGTCGGAACATCGGTGTTGCCCTGTTTTGCAATTCAACAATATGATATTGCATACAAAAAAGCACTGATTAAATCGAGCGGTCATAAAGAATATAAACTTAAAAATATGCAATCAATTCTCGGTGAAAAAGAACTCGAGATTATAATTAAAGAATACAATGACAAACCGTATAAATATTGGTCGGATAAAAAAGAATTTGCCGATGAAATCGGATTGGCGGAATTGACCTATCGTGCGGGATTGCACTCTCATACGACTGCTTCTGACGGAAAAGCAACTCCTGTTCAGGCACTTAATCAGGCAGCAGAATATGCGGACAAAGTTAAGCAAAAATTTCCCGATGAAAAATACCCGATGATATACGCCGTTACTGACCATTACAATACTGAGGGTTGTCAGCAGGTAATTGATGCAATTCAGAAAAATCCCGAAAAATATAAAAACGTAAAAGTCCTTTTGGGTATGGAAACGACTGCATTGACTGAATTTCCGTCTGATGATGAAATGGGAACAAGAGTTCACGTTTTGCTTTGGGCAATCGACCCTTACAGCCCGCAAATGACTCAAATGAACTTTTTGACTTTTGATAAATTGGTAAAAATGGCTCAAAATCTTGATTATGGCGTCGTCGGACTTGCTCACCCTTTGAGATATTACGAGGAAAAATATAAAGACAGCCCTGAAATTACCAAAAAACTTATTACGGAATATTATGATGCTTATTCAAAAATGAAAAAGGATAAGTTCTTGTTTGCGGAAGCATATTATCAGCCCTATCGTTTTAAGATGAATCCTGATTTGTATGATTACGTTATTAAAGAATCGGAACGCTGTGGATTTTACAAAACAGGTTCGCAAGATTCTCACGGATATACAATTTTCCACAATAATGACGTGAAAAAATAATCCGTATTTTGGTTTTAATCTGACCGTATTGCTTTGTGCAGTGCGGTCTTTTTGTTGTTTTTTTGCAAAAAAATTTTTGTGATAATATATTGTGTGAATTTTTGGAGAAGATAAGATGGCAGTAAAAGAATTAACAAACGGAAGACCATTAACTTTAATATTAGAATTTATGTTTCCGATTTTTATCGGGAATTTGTTTCAACAGTTGTATAACTTTGCAGATGCGGTAATTGTGGGCAGATATGTCGGAATTAAGGCACTTGCGGCAGTCGGAACGACGGCTCCGTTACTGTTTTTTGTAATAAGTTTTATTTTTGCCTCAACTCAAGGTTTTACGGTCGTTTTGGCACAACGTTTCGGGGCAAAGGATAATGATATGGTCAGAAAATCCTTCACGACATCTGTTTATTTATCGGGCGGATTGATGGTTCTGATGACTTTGCTTGCTACGCCTTTTACATATCAAATGCTTTCGTTTTTGAGAACTCCGACGGATATTATTGATATTGCAAATACGTATTTGTTTATTATGTTTGCGGGAATTTTTGCGACAGTATTTTATAATTTGTCCTCAAACGTAATTCGTGCGTTGGGAGATAGCAAAACTCCGTTGTATTTTTTGATTTTTTCATCTTTGTTGAATATCGTTTTGGCGGTTTTGTTTGTAACGAAGTTTAAATGGGGCGTTGCGGGGGCAGGTTTTGCAACTGTTACGGCACAACTTGTTGCAACAATTTTGTGCGTAAGTTTTATGTTTTGGAAGTTCCCGATTTTGCACTTGAAAAAGGGGGATTGGAAAATCGACAGAGCATTTATGCTTGAACACTTGAGAATAGGTATTCCGATGGGCTTTCAAATGTCAATATTGACACTTGGAATTTTGGCTTTGCAGTATGTTTTGAACGGACTCGGTTCGATTGCTGTTGCGGCTTATACAACGGCAATGCGTGTTGATCAAATATTCTCTCAAGTCTTTCTCGCTTTGGGAGCAACAATGGCAACTTATACCGCCCAAAATTTTGGTGCAAATAAAATTGCAAGAATTAAACAGGGGGCAAAATCC
>SAMEA104315428__coassemble_861_pt1 | contig 31960 bp, 29 predicted proteins | sample SAMEA104315428__metabat2_low_PE_039 | metagenome-assembled genome bin SAMEA104315428 (sample SAMEA104315428) | gut metagenome | biome: Monkey gut; feature: monkey-associated habitat; material: faeces | place: China | collected 2013
GATAATTTCAAACCGTATTATAAAATGTAGTTTTTCACAGCAATAATTGTCATACTGAGGCGGAGCCGAAGTATCTGTTTCCCTCGACATTTCATAGATTTTTCGGTCTTTTCAAGACCGCAGAATGACGAGAACTTCACCTCTTCGAGGTTCAGAATGACGATAAACTATAAGCAATAACCCTCATACAGTGATTTTGGACATATTTCGCATAAAAAAACGAGCGACGAATCGCTCGTACAAACTCCGTTCTTACATATTATAACCCTGCGGAAACGGCTCCGCTTGTCCCCATCACGTCAAGTGATGTAATGATTTGGGTTTTCAAAGTTGTTGCTTTATTCATGTATTGTGCATAAATATAGTCGTAACGGTTTGAATATTCATCGACAACGCTCTTTGTATTATCATTTCCGCCAAGTTGTGCTTGGAGTTCATCGAGTCGGTCTTTGATATTGTCCATAACGACTGTCAATTCCTCATCTTGCGATACATAAAGTCCTAAGTCTTGTGCAAGTTGAATTGCATCTGCGATAATCTGTTTATCATAATAAGTTTGAGCATTTTGCTCAGATTCCGTTTGTTGTGTTTTTTCCGCTTCTTTAGCATCAATTGCTGCAAGTGCTTCTTCCTCGGAGTTAATACCTTCCGTATTGATATCGAGTTCGTCCATACGACGCAATGTCATTGCTGATAAGGAATTTAATATGTTCGTTGTCGTTGAAATTGCAAGTTGATTTGCGGCAATCGTATTTATTTCGCTTATTTTATCAACCATTTTTTCTACCTCATAACTCACTTTATATGTCGTAATTTTTTATTGAAAACTTTAGGAAAAATTTGTCAATGTGAATTTTTGTTAAATCGAATTTTTTGTACAATCAAAACTCTCTTATCATAGAAATATTTTTTAATTGCGGGAGATTTTGGGGTTAATTGTTTTTTAAATTTTATATTCGTTATGTAAAAAAAATATTAATAATATCTCAAGATGCTTTTAAATACTGAATGTTTGAAGTATTATAGAAATAAGTAAAAATTTTAAATTGATTTGAATTGAAAGAATAGTACATGGGTAAATATTTAGCGACTTTATTGACGGTCTTAATGGTTGCAGGCAGAGCGGAAGCAGCATCAGCGGTAAACAATTTTGTAGAAACTTACGTTGCGAGCGTAACCGAAGCGATTGCAAGCATTATTTTTACCCCCGTAAATATTTTCGGTGCGGAAGTTCCGGTTATTATTTTGTGGATTTTATTTGCCGGAATTTTCTTTACGGTTTACTTCAAAGGGCTTCCCATTTGGGGCTTTAAGCATTCTTTGAAGTTGATATCGGATTCGAGAAAAGAAAGTGACGGCGACGGTGAAGTTTCGACATTTCAGGCTTTATCGACGGCACTTTCGGGAACAATCGGAATGGGCAGTATTGCAGGTGTTGCGATTGCTATTTCAATTGGCGGTCCGGGGGCAACTTTTTGGATTTTAGTTGGTGCAATTTTCGGCATGTCGTTGAAATTTACCGAAGCGACGGCGGCTTTGATATACAGAACTTTCAACCTCGACGGTTCTGTTTCGGGCGGTCCCATGCACTATATGGCTCACGGTTTGACGAGAAAAAGATTGCGTTGGCTCGGTCAGCCGTTGTCTGTACTTTTTGCGATTTTGTTTATAGGTTCATCGTTCAGCGGCGGAAACCTTATCCAAATTAACCAAACAACTCAACTTGCGATTAAAATGACAGGCGGTGAGAGCAGTTGGTTATTTACGCACGCTTGGGTAATGGGGCTTGCGGTTGCGATTGTTGTCGGATTAATCACAATCGGTGGTATTAAAAGTATAGGTCGTGCAACGGAAAAAATCGTTCCTTTTATGTGCTGTTTGTACGTTTTAGGGGCTTTGGCAGTCGTTGCAATCAATTATCAATACATTCCGCATGCAATCGGTGTTATTTTGAAACAGGCATTTTTCCCTGAATCGGTTGTGGGCGGTATTTTCGGAACAATTATCATCGGGTTAAGACGATCCGTTCAAACGAACGAAGCGGGTACAGGTTCTGCCCCGATTGTTTATGCGGCTACAAAAACAAAAGACAATGTTGCTCCGGGGTTTGTATCTTTGATGGAACCTTTGGTTTGTGCGATGATGTGCTGTTTAACGGCGTTTGTCGTCACTGTTACCAATGTTTACCATTGTGAACCCGGAAAAATTACGGGTATTGAAATGGTTTCCGATGCTTTTGCAAAAGTCATGCCGTTTTTCCCGAAAATATTATTGGTTGTCGTTTTGTTATTTGCATTTTCGACAATTATTTCTTGGGCATATTATGGCTTAAAATGTTGGAATTTCTTGTTTGGCGAAGACAAACGATATGAAATTTTATTCCATGTTTTGTATCTGATAATTATCGTAATCGGCTCGGAATTAGATGTTAAGAGCGTTATCAACATTGTAGATGCGATGATGATATTCACCTCTGTTCCGAACATTATTGCGTTGTATATTTTGGCACCTGAAATCAAAGATCAGTTGATAAAATATTGCGTAAAATATAACATTTCCTCACCGCTTGTAAAGAAAACGGTAAAGGAAAATTCATAAAATCTTAAAAAATGGAAATTTATTATAGAAATTTGTTTTTTAGGATATATAATTAGAGTGAAATCTGTATGGAGCGAAAATAATAAATGTTAATAGAAGAACTACTTGAATTAACTGTAAAAGAAAAGGCGAGTGACTTGCACGTTTCTGCGAATTTGCCGCCTGTAATTCGTGTCAGCGGTAATCTTGTGAGAACCGATTATCCGCCGTTGACGCCTGAAGAAGTAGAGGCTTTGTTGTTCCCGATGTTGAGCAACGAGCAAAGAAGAACACTTGAACAAGTTTGGGAACTCGATATGTCTTACGGTATTCACGGTTTAGGCAGATTTCGGGTTAACATTTACAAAGATAAAGGTAATTATGCGGCTGCTTTCCGTACGATTAACAGCGTTGCACCTAAGTTTGAGGACCTTGGACTTCCTCCGATTGTAAGAAAAATTACAGAACGTCCGAGAGGCTTGATTTTGGTAACAGGTCCGACAGGTTCAGGTAAATCAACGACACTTGCTTCAATGATTGACCACATCAACGAAACAAGAGCAGAACACATTTTGATTATTGAAGACCCGACAGAATTTGTACACCAATCAAAGAAAAGTATCGTTCACCAAAGAGAATTGGGTCAAGATACAAGATCATTCTCAAACGCACTTCGTTCAGCACTTCGTGAAGATCCGGACATCATTCTGGTCGGCGAAATGCGTGACCTTGAAACTATCCAGTTAGCAATGACTGCGGCAGAAACAGGTCACTTGGTTATGGGTACACTTCACACCTCATCGGCTTCGCAAACTATCGACCGTATCATCGATGTTTTCCCTGAAGCACAACAACAACAAGTTAAAATCCAACTTTCAAGTTCTTTGATTGCTGTATTTTCACAAACTTTGTTGACAAAACTCAATCCCGACGGAACTAAGAGCGGTCGTGTTATGGCTCAGGAAATCATGGTCGTTAACTCCGCTATCGCTAACCTTATCAGAGAAGGTAAAACGGCACAAATCTACTCTGCAATCCAAACAGGGGCTCAATTCGGTATGCAAACTCTTGAAATTGCATTGAAAGATTTGTATAAAGCGGGCAAAGTCACAATGGAAGATGCTTTGCAAAAATCACAAAGACCTGATGAATTTAAGCGTCTTGCAAATATCACAAGATAATAAATTTACTCAATACAAAAAACGACTGCATTTGCGGTCGTTTTTTTTTGTGAAAATTTTGATTAAAAATAAAATAACAGAGCCACGATTAAATCGGCTGTAAGCAAGAATACGGTTGCGTTTATGGCTGCTTTTGTTGTGGAAATACCGACATTTTTAGCACCGCCTTCGGTGTTGTAACCTTGTGTTGCACAGACCGTTGTTATGATTATGCCGAACAAAAATCCTTTAAACACACTGACCATAAGGTCTTTGACCTGTATCCAAAGCCAAACCGAGGTCATATATCTTGCGGGGTGAAGTCCGATTGTGAGGTATGAAACGAGCATGCCGCCTAATATTCCGCACAATTCAGCCAAAATAATTACGCAAGGAACAGTGATTGCTGCTCCTAAAATTCTTGGGGCAAAGTAGTAGCCGATGGGGTCAACTTTCATGGTTTTAATTGCATCGACTTGAGAGGTGACTTTCATGTTCGCAATTTCCGCACTGACGGCAGTACCTGCACGGGCTGAAATCGCAAGTGCCGCAAATCCCGGTGCGAGTTCTCTGATTAGGGCAACCGCCATAAAGCCGCCGACGTAACTGTCCCCGCCCGAGAGCAAAAATTGTTTTGAAATTTGCAGAGAGATTACGGCAGATGCAATAAATACGATGGCGAGTGCTATTGGAATCGAATCGTAGCCGATTGCAGTTGCACTTGATAAAACCGCACAAAATCTGACTCGCCCGTCAAGCATGTACTTGATTGCGATAATCAGATTTTGAATGCATTGACCTAAAAAATTAATCATAGATTGGAGTGCACCATTTTTTGTATTTTGCGACTTTGCCTTTGACGACATCAAAGTACAATTTTTGAATTTTCTTCGCAATTTCACCGACTTTTCCGTCGCCGACAGGGCGATTGTCAATTTCGGTAATCGGGCTGATTTGGGCACCTGTTCCGCAATAGAACGCTTCATCAGAGATGTAAAGTTCTGTTCTGTCAACAGGACGTTCAACCGTTTCAATTCCCAATTCTTCCCTTGCAATCTCAATAACGGTGTTTCTTGTAACCCCGATTAAAATGTTATCGGTGATGTTTGATGTAACCAATTTTCCGTTTTGAACGAGAAATAAATTCATTGCGGAACCTTCTGTCACGTGACCGTCAGGTCCGAGAACGATTGCATCGTCAAAGCCCATTGCTTTTGCGTCGGAAACGATGAGAGCAGTGTTTGCATAACAACCGCTGATTTTTGCACGAGGCGGAATAGCGTTGTCATCAGAGCGTTTCCAAGATGAAACGCAAACTTTTAAACCTTTTTCCAAATCACAATAATCGCCCAATTTCAAAGTTAACATCATCAAACCGTCGGGCATGCCGAGAACACTCGGGCAAACGCTTTGAGCCTTTTTGTAAATTTGCGGACGCATATATGCATCACAGTGATAATTACTTTTTTTGAAAGTTTCTTTCGCAATTTCGCAAAGTTCTTCGACTGTTTTGCCGGAAGTCATACGCATAATCTTTCCGCTGTTTTCAAGTCTTTCAAAGTGTTCTTTTATTCTGAACGCATAAAGTTGGTTTTCTTCTTCGTTATAATAGGCTCTAATGCCTTCAAATACTGAAGTTCCGTATAAAAACGAATGGTTCATAACGGAAATTACGGCGTCCTGTGATTTTACAAATTCACCGTCAATATAGTAATATTCTTGTTCTGACATAATTTTCTCCGATTGTCAATTATAGAACAATTTTATCATATTTTTTAAAAAATGGTTTATTCTTTATTTTGTCGGTCGAAAAATTTTGCAACGTCCGAGGTGGAAATAAAGTGGCAAATCGGTCTGCCGTGAGGGCAAACTTGGGGATTTTTTGTGGATTTCCAACGCTTGATTAATTCTTCCGCCTGCCAAATCGAAAGTTGCTCGCCCGCTTTTACCGCCGCTTTGCAGGAAGTTGTCACGAGGATTTTTTCCTCAAGCCTGTCTAACGAACCGTTAATGCTTGCTAAAAGTTCCGCTGCAAGTTCTTTTTGGCTTACTCTTGAAAGGAGTTGCGGTACTCTTTTGAACTTGATTTGAGTTGAGGAAACAGCCTCGATTTCATATCCGAAATTATTTAATTTTTCTTTCGCCTGTTGCAAAATAGCGACTTCTTCCGCCTCAAGGTCAACAATTTCACTGACTAAGAGCATTTGCGAATTAATTTCTTTTTGAGATTTTAATTTTTCAAAAAGATATCGCTCATCTGCAATGTGTTGGTCAACAATTTCAAGCCCTGCTTGGGTTTCAATCAAAATATAGGTGTTTTTGAATTGACCGATTATTTTAAAATCATTTTCAACGGGCTGCTGCATCTGAAATGTAGTCGGCGTCAAAAGAGGTTGCTGCTCGCTAATCGGGGTAATGGTTTTTGGATTTACCGTCGGAAAAGTCGGCATTTTTGACTCGGAAATATAGTAACTGTCGTCATTTTCGGTAACTTGTTCGGGCTTTGAAGTAAAGGGTAAAACATTGCCAGACGGTTGCGAAAATTGCTGATAAGTGTTTGATGATAAGGCTTTGTCGATTGCGGAAATTACAAAATTGAAAATCAAATTCGGTTCTCTCCAACGAATTTCCCTCTTCGTCGGGTGAGCGTTAACATCGATGTCGTGCGGATTTATGTCGATTTTTAAAATCACGAACGGATATTTTCCGTTTGGCAAAAGATTTTTGTAAGCCATATCGATTGCTTTTAAAATCACGGGACACTTTACGGGACGGTCGTTTACATATATTCTTATTGATTTTTTGCTCGAACGGGTGTACGACGGGTCGGACACATAGCCTGAAATTCTTATGTCTGCTTTGTTATCAACCTTTTCAAGTTCGTGAAGTTCTTTTGATAAATCAAGAGAATATATGTCCTCAATTCTGTCTAAAAGGGTTGAATTTCCTCTCGTTTGAATAACTTTTGAACCGTTGTGGAAAAGGGTGAAAGCGATATTCGGATTGGCAAGTGCCGCAGAGGTTATGACCTCTTGAATGTATGAAAATTCAGTCTTGTCGGATTTTAAAAATTTTAATCTTGCAGGTTGGGTTGAAAAAATGTTTTCAATCTCCATAATCGTTCCGAGAGCACAGCCTGTTTCGGTTTTGGACACTTCGGAATTTTCGGCGATAATTTTTACCCCGTAATCAAAGTCTTTTGTCCTTGAAATGCAGGTGACTTTTGCGATTGAGCAGATACTTGCGAGTGCTTCTCCCCGAAAACCGAGAGTGTGAATGTTCCAGAGGTCTTTTTCGTCTGAAATTTTGCTTGTTGCGTGCTTTGCAAAAGCGACATACACATCGTCGGGGTGGATACCGCAACCGTTATCGGCAATTCTGATGTTTTGGCATTCGTTTGTTACTGAAATTTCAATTTTTGAACTGCCTGCGTCAATTGAATTTTCCACAAGTTCTTTCACAACGGAAGAGGGGCGTTCGATGACTTCACCCGCTGCAATCTGATTTATTAAATTTACCGAAAGTTGTTTAATTCTTCCCATAAAAATATTTTAATACAAAAGAAAAGGCATGTTTAATTGAAATGATTTTTTCTTATTTCGTCAACTCTGATAAGGCATTTTTCGATATTTTGTTTTGAAAATTCGTACCTTATTGTTTCTCCGGTTTTTGTGAAAACAGAAACGAAATCGAGGTTTTGCAAAAGCCAAACGCCGATATAGAGGCAAAAAATTATAATAATTAATTTGCAAATTCGTCTAATCACAATTAAACCTTTCTCTGTTTATTATAATTCAAATTGTCGAAAATTTTTATAAATAAAAAAATCCACCGAAAAGATGAGAAATGACCTTAATGAAAAATGTTGAAAAATGTTGTATTTGTGGAGTTTTACGGTATTTTTGAATAAAAATTATAATTGTAAATTTTTGTTGACTATTTTGATGATTTGGTACATAATTGCTAAGGAAAATTATCGAATAGTATAGGAGATAAACTCAATGAACAACTTTAAAAAGTTATTAACAGCAGCAGTTATCACAGGTAGTGTTTCTCTCGTAGCAAGTGCTGCAGACACACAAGTCGAAACTTATGCTCACCCGACTTTGTTTGGTTCACAAGCAAATACTTATGCAACAACAAAAGCAAACTATGTTGTAGGCGGTGAAGTAGCACAAACAACAAAAACAGCAGTAGCAGGCAAATCAAATGTTTTGATTGATTCAATGGCTTCAGATGTTTTGAATACAGTTAAAAAAGCACAATACAATTGTGGCGATTGGGATACAAAGATGCCCGTACTTCGTTCAGAATTGGCAGTAATTTTGGCTGAAAGTTTTGCATCAGGCAGACAAGTTTCAGTTAAAAAAGCATACAGCGACGTAACAAAAGATTACTGGGCAGAAGCATGGATTGAAACTGCACAAGATACAGGTTTGATGATCGGTTATCCCGATAACAAATTCAGACCTGATCAAAGAGTGACAAAAGCAGAAGTATTCGCAACAATTGCACAAATCGTTGACGTAAATACTAACGGTGTTGACGTTGTTCTCAACAACCAAGAAATTCAATACATTCCGCTTTGGGCTGTAAAGGCTGCAAAAGAAACTGTTGGTTCAGGTTTGCTTTCAGAAGTTCCAGATCAAAAGAAAGTTATTGAAGACGAATATTTGACAAAAGAACAAGTTGCATACTTGGTAAGTGCATTGAAAACATACTTGGCATCAGGCAAGTTGTCAGTTGACGCAAATGCTCCTCAAGTTTGCAAAGATTTCGCAAACTCGACAATTGCAATGAAAATGAACAGCAGAGTAAGTGCTAAGCACTCAAATGTTGATGAATTGTTCACTGCAAGAACAACTAAAGAAGTTACTGTTGCAGGCGAAACATACGCAGTAGGTTCAACAGTTACAGGTCGTGTAATGGAAGTTAAACGCCCCGGCTTGAACCACCCCGGTTATGTTAAAGTAAGATTTGAAAAAATCAAAAACAAAGCAACAGGCAAAACAGTTGAATTACCTGAAAAAACAGCAGGTGCAGAAGTTGTTGGTCAACTTAAAAACCCGAACATCGTTGCAAGAGTTCTTGGTGCTCCGTTCTCAGCAGCAGCAAGAGTTTGCGGCGTAGCAGGTCGTTCAGGTGCACAAGCAGTTAACGTAGCAGCAAACAGAGTTGAAGAATTCGGAGATGATGTTTCAGATGTTATGGTTGAACCTATGACAGGTCACCTCGGCTCAGGTTTGAAGAGTGGCGGAAACGGCATTGTTTCATTGGGCAAAGGTGTTTACGAAATCGGTAAAACAGCAGTTAGTGGTACATTCGGTATCGTAAACGAAGTTACTGATGAAGTTGTTTATCTCGTTTACCCGAAAGCATCTAACAATGCAGCATTGAACCCGAACGAAGAAATCATCGTTTCATTCTAATTCTGCAAAGATGAATTTTAAAAAGGCGGACGGATTTATCTGTCCGCTTTTTTGTTGTATAATTTTGAAGTCATTAATTTTAATATGCTTGCCGCCCGAAAGGTGATGAAAATTGCGAGTTATTGTTAAAAAATTATGTCAAAAGTTCAAATAATTTCTGAAAAGAGGGAAAATGTTTTTCAAAAATAACAACACATTCAGAACGGTATTGTTCATATTGCTTGCACTGTTTGTAATTTGGGCGATTGTTCAAATCAAAGAAATTGCATTATTGTTTTTCGGAGCGTTTGTAATAGCCTGCTCGCTCAATCCGATTGTTGACAAATTGGAGCAAAAAATGCCTCGGGCATTGGCAACGACGATTGTTATAACACTTGCAACGGTTGTGTTGTTGGTAGTGTTTTTACCTGTGTTTTTTGTGGCGATAAAAGAGTTCAAAACATTATTTTCTCTTATTCCCGACGCTTTGCGTAATATTTCCGATTGGGTCAATACGACGTCGGTTGCGGGATACAAATTGAACGATTTTATCTCGACGGACAATACAAACATCGACTCCGGTTCGGTTGCGTCAAATATTATTGATAAGTCTGTCAGCATCACAATGGGAATAATCGACGGAATGACGGTGCTTTTGTCCCTTGCAATGATTATTTTTTACCTTGTTTGGGAAAAACGGGAAATCAACAAAAGCCTTTTGCTTTGGTTCCCTCCGAAGATGAAAGCCCGTGCGGCTGAAATTATCACGGCGATTGAAACCAAAGTCGGCGGATATGTTTTTGCCCAAGTCCTTTCGATGTCAACCGTCGCATTTTTCACGGTTTTGGGACTTATGTTGTGTCATGTAAAATATGCATTTTTGCTCGGCATAATTGCGGGTATTTTGGACATAATCCCGATAGTCGGCCCGACAATTGCTTTGATTTTAGGTTGTGCCTCGGCTGCGGCAAACGGCTGGATATGGATTTTGCCGACAATTGCGGTATATTTAATAGCTCAATGGGTGTCAAACCAACTCGTTCGCCCCGTTGTTTTCGGAAAATTTATGCAACTTCACCCGATTGTGGTTTTGTTCTCGTTCTTCGTTTGTGCAAAATGTTTGGGCGTATGGGGTGTAATTATTGCTCCTGCAATCGCCGCAACAATTATTACTCTTCTCGATGAACTTTACGTAAAAACAATTAATTCGGGGAAACAACCTCAATGAGCGAAGTATTTTTGTACGACAAAAAACCTTTCTCAAGCGACAATTTGAACGTTTGGATTGCCTTTCCCGCTGTTTCAAATCTCGGAATGTCCGCTCTCGGTTTTTTGACGGTTTTCGAGATGATGGAAAAAGACGAAAACATCAACGCTGAAAGGATTTTCACCGATACAACGACAACACAAATTGATGCAAGAAAAGTGGATTTGCTCGGATTTTCTTTTTCGTTTGAACTCGATTTTCTCGGTATTTTCAAAATTTTGGATAAATTTCATATCCCTCTAAACTCTAAGGACAGAGATGAAAATTGCCCGTTAATATATGCTGGCGGTCCAGTTGTGAGTTCAAATCCCGAACCGTTTGCTCAAATTTTTGACTTTATAGAACTTGGCGATGCCGAAAATAAATCAAAAGAAATAACCGACGCAATTTGCCTGAACAGAGATAAATCCCGCAAAGAAGTTCTTGAAATTTTATCGAAAATCGACGGCGTTTACGTCCCCTCTTTAACAAAATTTGACCCCGAAAAAGGCATGTTGACTTTGGACGGAAAACCTTATACCGTAAGAAAATCAACCGATTCCCTCTGCGGAATTTGCGTAACAACACCGATTTTGACCGAAAATTCATTTTTTAAAAATACTTTTATCATCGAAGTTGCTCGTGGCTGCCCCCAAAGATGCGGTTTCTGCAATACTTCTTTTCTGAACAGCCCGTATCGGACTTGTGACAAAAATTTGATAATTTCAAAAATCGAAAATGCCCTTAATTATACCCACAAAATAGCATTTTTAGGTGCCGCCGTTGGGGCTCACCCCGATATCGACGAACTCTGCGATTATGTTTATAAAAAAGCAGACGAAATACCCGACCTCGAACTGTCCGTTTCTTCTTTGCGTGCTGACGGTGTTTCTGACAGCGTTGCAAGAACCTTGGTTAAGTGCGGTCAAAAACATGCTACTCTTGCTCTTGAAGCAGGCTCTGACAGTCTTAGACGGGTTGTTAATAAAAATATCACAAACGATTTGTTCAAAAAAACAGTTACAAAATTGCGTCAAACAGGCTTTAAAGGTGTCAAAATCTACGGAATGATAGGACTTCCGACAGAAACACAAGAGGATATCCATGCCCTCGTCGATTTCGCCCGTGAATTGAAATCCGAAAATAAAGGGTTTGAAATTTCTTTCGGCTTCTCGTCCTTTATTCCGAAATCCCACACTCCGTTTCAATTTATGGAAAAAGAAAATACAAAATCTCTTGAGAAAAAATTTGAATTTCTCCAAAAAGAAATGCGAAAAATCGGCGTAAAAATCTCAATTTCTCCCGTAAAATGGGACTACGTTCAAGCCCTGCTTTCACGTGGCGGCCGAGAATTGTTCGATTTTATCGTCGAAGTTTACAACAATGGTGGCAATATCGGGGCTTTTAAATCCGTGATAAAAGATTTTACCAAAAAAGGAATTATTCCCGACTTCGACTCAATCGCCTGCTCAAAACGAGATTTTGATACGATTAATCCTTGGGATTTTATTCTTCAAAAAAATCCAAAAGAGCAGATTGTTAAGGAATGTAAACTGTTATTAGCCCGTCGATAGTGCTTTTTTGAAACAATTGTATAAATTACACTTAAAACACTTGACTTTTTTTATAAAATATCATATATTGTTGGTATGGATTTAAGTGTAGTTTCCAACTCGCATAAATCTGAAACACAAATAACAGTCATAACCAACATTACAATCCCGAACACACACAAACTCCTAAATACATAAACACAAAATGAAACCATTAGGATGCAGCCACACTGAGTGGCATTTTTTTTGCCTTATTTTTGAAATTTTGCTAAATTCACGATATAATTGCTTATTCGGGAACAAAAACCCTTATATCTTAAGAGTGTATAAAATACACCAAATAACTCTGCTGTTTTTCAAGATAACTTTACAAAAATTAAAATATGTTTATTGTTTCAAATGTGCTTTAATAAAGTTATGAAAAAGTTTAAGGCACACGGATTTACTTTGGCTGAGATTTTGATTGCATTGATTGTAATCGGGATTGTTGCTGCAATGGTTATACCGAGTATTGTTTCTGTTGTTCAAAAGAGGGATTTGGAGGGCAGATTTGCGAAGGCAAATTCTGTTTTGAAGCAGACTGTTGCGAGGGCAGAGGCGACAGAGGGAAATTTCACGAATTGGGAGTGGATTTCGAGCGATAAGATATTTTTCGAGTATTTTACGCCATATCTGTCGGTTGTAAAAATTTGTAAACCCAATGAAGATGGTTGCGGTGAGGACATTGATTATAAAATGCTGAACGGCTCGATTGCGGCTGTTGGGGCATTTCCGACGACGGTTACGAGATTTATTACAAATGACGGTGCAAAGTGGCTTATCGGGGTAAATTCGGGCTGCGTATCGAAGAGGGAATATTGTGCGTTGGTTCGGGTTGATGTAAACGGAGATGCTCCGCCGAATGTTTACGGGCGGGATTTGTTCACGTTTTTTATGCTTCCATATACGAATGAGGTCAAACCCGAGGGGTTGTATGAGTTTCCGCTTCCTTATGATGATGAAAAAGGCTGGATTGCTTATGAAAAGCAGGAAATTGAAAACGATTGCAATCCCGAGTCGGGCGGTGGAACTCTTTGCGGGGCGAAGATTATTGCAGACGGTTTTAAGATGAATTATTAACCTGTTTGCAAAAAGAGCGTTTCTCATGTAATATGTATATGTTGTGAAATTTGATGGAGTCTTATTATGGCACAAGTAACAGAAAAATATGTTTACGGTAAAACAAAATTATCGGAAGAAGAATTAAATAAAGCAAGCAAGATTATTCTTGATTTGCAGGCTGAAAATGCCGAGTTAATCGAACAGGGTTTCGGACCTTTTTTGGCAGCGGTTTATGATGATAAAGGCAATTTGATTGCGAAGATGCCGAATACGGTTGCGAAAGAAAATTGCTGTCTTTGGCATGCTGAAGTTAATACGATTAAAAAGGCTTGCGAAAATTTAAAGACATACGATTTGGCACCTTATAATTTGTCGCTATATGTAACGGCAGAACCCTGCATTATGTGCTGCGGTGCAATTATGTGGTCAGGTATTCAAAGAGTCTTTTACGGCGTAAATTCTGCCGATGTTGAAAGAATTACAGGCTTTGACGAAGGATTCAAACCTAATTGGATTGAAGAATTTGCAAACAGAAATATTGAAGTTTATGGCGAAATTGAAGCGGAAGCAGGAAGAAAAGTTCTTGAAAAATACGTTTCAAGCGGAAAAGAAATTTACAAACCATCAGGTGACAGATAGTGAAATATTCTTGTAACGAATGCGGAAGAGAATACAGAAAACGTCCGAATTTTTGCGATTGCGGTAATGATTCGTTTACCGAAATTCGAGAAGAGTCGGATATTATTGAGGAGCAACAATCAAGGCCATATACGGGTCGAGTTGCAAAATCGCACTCTCATTCTCACTCTCATCAACATGTTAAGGTTAAAAAAGAAGAACCTGTTATTGTTGAAGAGGAAAAGACGAGTCCTGTGACGGTTTTGTTGTTTGTTTTGTTGGTTGCATTGCTGGCGTTTTTTGTGCCGAGATTTCTTCAACAAAAAGTTAACGATACAAATGATAAGGACGCAGAATATCTTGAGCGTATTATGAATACGATAATGGGTGATTTTAACCCTGCGGGAATTACCAAATCGGGCGAATGTATTGTTCGATTTGAGGTAAACGAAGCAGGTTGGGTAAGCAAGCGTGAATTTACACGCAAAGCAAGCGTTCCCGCTATTAACGCAAAAGTCGGATATGCATTGAAAAAAGCGACAATTCTTGAAAAACCGCCGAAGAAATACACAGATGTTCCTTTGAGATTGCAAGTGTCTTGTACTGCAAGCCAAGAGATGGCTGAGTGTATGAGCGGAATCAAGATTGATGAAACTCCGACTTTGCCTCAAAACAAGAATTAATTTCGGTTAAAATTTGTTGCTAAATCAATAGATACGAAGTGTTAAGTTCTGTCATTTTTTAGCCTTTTTGAAAATTTTATATTAAAATATTTAATATAGGATATAACACCATTGGGGATATAAAACATGACAGAACAGAACTCTTATGATGCAAGTAATATTAGGGTATTGGAAGGTTTAGAGGCAGTAAGAATGCGTCCCGGTATGTATATCGGTTCAACCAGCCAAAGAGGTTTGCATCATTGTATATATGAAATTGTTGATAACTCAATCGATGAGTCGCTTGCGGGTTATTGTAAAGTTATCAAAGTTACGATTAACAAGGACGAAAGCGTAACCGTTGAAGATGACGGACGTGGTATTCCTGTTGATATTAAGCCCGAAACGGGTAAATCAGCACTCGAAATTGTCCACACCGTACTTCACGCAGGTGGAAAATTCGGGGACGGCGGCTACAAGGTATCAGGTGGTCTTCACGGCGTTGGTGCATCAGTTGTAAATGCACTTTCCGAAAAAATGGTCGTCGAAGTTTCAAGAAACGGATTTGTTCACAGACAAGAATATTTGAGAGGGGAACCTGTTTCTCCCGTTGAAAAAATCAGAGAAACAGACAAAACAGGTACGAAGTCAACTTTCTGGCCTGACCCTGAAATCTTTACGGAAACAACTGAGTTTGACCGTGACGTAATCGCAAACAGACTTCGTGAAATGGCATTTTTGAACAAAGGTTTGAAAATTATTTTCAAAGATGAAAAAAATGAAAAAGATGAAGAACAAGTTTTCCACTACGAAGGCGGTATCGGAAGTTACGTTGAATTTTTGAACAAAAACAAAGAAGTTATGTTTGAAAAACCCGTTTACATTGACAAAACCGTTGACGGAATTAACGTCGAAGTTGCTTTGCAATACACAGATGCTTACGCTGAATCGGTTTTGAGTTTTGCAAACAACATCAATACTCACTTCGGCGGAACGCACTTAACAGGTTTCAGAAACGCATTAACTCGTGTATTGAACGATTATGCGAGAAAAAATAATATTTTGAAAGACAACGAACAAAACCTTTCGGGCGACGATGTTCGTGAAGGTTTGACGGCGATTGTCAGCGTTAAGTTGGGCAACCCTGAATTTGAAGGTCAAACAAAGGAAAAATTGGGTAACGCAGAAGTTACACCGATTGTAAACGATGTTGTCCGTGAAAAATTTATGGAATGGCTCGAATTTAACCCGAAATTCGGTAAAATGATTATCGAAAAAACTTTGCAGGCTCAAAGAGCAAGAGAAGCGGCAAGAAAGGCAAGAGAACTTACGAGAAGAAAATCAGTTCTCGAAAATTCTACTCTCCCCGGAAAACTTGCGGATTGTTCAAGCCGAGAGGCTGAAAAATGTGAATTGTTCATCGTTGAGGGTGATTCTGCTGGCGGTTCAGCTAAACAAGGCAGAAACAGAATGTTCCAAGCAATTTTGCCTTTGAGAGGTAAAATTTTGAACGTTGAACGTGCAAGGTTGGACAAAATTTACGGTAATAACGAAATTCAATCGTTAATTCAAGCAATCGGCGTAAACATCAGCCGTAATGAAAACGATGTCGATATTGAAAAATTAAGATATCACAAAATTATTTTCATGACCGATGCTGATGTTGACGGTGCTCACATCAGAACATTGCTTTTGACGTTCTTCTTCAGATACGCAAGACCGCTTATCGAAAACGGTTACGTCTATATCGCTCAACCGCCGTTGTATAAAATTACAATCGGCAAAACGTCAGAATACCTTTATGACGACAGAGCATTGGACAAAATGATGAGAGAACGTGGCGTAAAAGGCTTGACACTTTCAAACCGTTCAAAAACAAGAAGTTTCTCTGAAAACGAATTGGTAACATTGCTTGGTGATATGTCAGGTTACTACAATTCTTTCCACAGCCCCGTAATGGCTGAAATTCCGGCAGTTATGGTCAGAGGTTTAATCCGTTCGGGTATTGAGGTTGAAGATTTTGATAATCCCGAAAAAATGCAGGAAATCAATGCATACTTGCAACACTACCTCATCGACCACGCAGAAAATTACGGTATTACCGAAGCGAAAGATTATAAATCATTGCTTAAAGAAACGGCTGACGGCAAGATGATTATTAAGTTGGATAAGGGCGAAGGCGATGCGGTCAGCATTACTCCGACTTTGATTAAGTCAAATGAATATCAAAAAATTAAAAAATCATATCCTGAAATCAGAAGTTTCCTCATCGAAGAAGAAAAAGAACTTTATTTGGAAACAGAAAATGAAGAACTCGTAATCAAGTCGTTCGGTGAGTTGCAAAAAATCATCAACGAACGTGGTCAAAAGGGTATGACACTTCAAAGATTTAAAGGTCTTGGTGAAATGATGCCTCAACAACTTTGGGAAACAACAATGGATCCGACGACGAGAACCTTGCTCAAGGTAAATCTTGAAGATGCACAACTTTGCGACGAATTGTTTGATATTCTCATGGGCGACAAGGTAGAACCAAGACGTGATTTTATTGAAGCCCATGCGGTTTACGCAACTAATATTGATACTTAGTGTTAAATTGAGGACAAAATAGTTGAGTGCTTTTAAGATATTTAAAAAGACTGCAACAAAAATCGTACTGCTCGTAATCATTGTGATTACGGCAGTTTCGGTTTTTTTGTTTCCGAATTGGTACGAAAAACAGTACAAAAAGATTTGGGGATATTATTATGTCTATAAGGGCGATAAGGCTTATCGTGCGGCAAAATATCAGAAAGCGGTCGATTTTTACGTTAAGGCACTCAAATATTACCCCGAACATTCAAAAGCGAGATGTAACCTCGGTCATTTGTACGTAGTTTTTGAAAATTATTACGCAGCGGCGGATTCTTACGATGAGGCATTGCAATATGACCCGAATTATATGTCTTGCCGAATGGATTACGGAATTATTTTGTCGGAGCAATTGGCGGATTACGACAGGGCTGTTCAACAATATACCAAAGTTATTGATTCAAAACCTTTTATGCTTTATATTCCGTTTATTTATAACAATTTAAAAAGCGTAAAAGTCAACCGTGGCTTGGCTTATTACAATATGGGCGTTGCATATCGAAGCAAGTCGATATTTTTGGGCGAACATACCATTGCGTCAAATCAGTATTTGAAAAAAGCAAAAGAGTCTTATAAAGATGCGAAAAAACTTTTGCCGAAAGATTACGACACACACTATAATTCCGCTTTGACAAACCAACTTTTGGGAAATGTTAAAGAGGCGGGACTTGAGTATTGTCAGGCGATACAGTTAAGACCGTACAATTTTGAGGCTCATTACAATTATGCACTTTTGTTAAGGTCGCTGAAATTTTATAAAGAATCAATGTCTGAACTCGAAAAAGCGGGCATGCTTGCAGATAACGAGGCTGATTCCGCACAATTGAAGTATATTTACGAGGTTTTGGGCGACGTCAGACAACGACTCGTTAATGCAGGCGAGATCGAGTTTTTGAACTCAAGAGTTGATGAGTCGGGTATGGACAGTTCAGAACTTGCATATCGTGACGGAAAAGTTATACTAAAAGAAGATTCGGATAAACTTTTGACTAAAAGATTGAAATTTTGTCCAAAAAAAGAATATTTTGAGGGTTTATAAATGAATTCAAATGAATCGCAATTCTTACTTGAAAATGCAAAAATATACATGGAAGCACAAAGTTCGCAAGAATTTGTGGAAAGATTTGAAAATCTTTTCAAGTTGTATTTTGGAATAAATAAGATTGATTTTTTGACACTTGACTATAATACAGGTATTTTCAGGGATTTTGTAAAAGATTGGGTTTACATAAACGACCCTGAAAAACAAAGAAAAATAGGAAAAGTCTTTGATGAATTTCAAAAACGTACGGACATTTTTGTTTACAACGACAAAATTTGCGAATATAAAATGACCGATGACGAGATAAAAGAATTGATTGATATGAAAAGTCCCGAATCAAATACGGTCTTTTTCCCGATTTTCTCGATGGCAAGAACGTTTGGCGTTATCCAAATCGAGTTTAAAGATTTAAGACAGGGCTTGGAAATTAATAAAGAATTTTTTGAAGTTTTGCAAATTATCTTTATGCAAATTTCCGTATCAATTTACAACCACGTGGTTCAAGAACACATGGCGACAGGTTTGAACTTCTATGATGCGATGAAAAATATTGCAAAAATCATCGAGAATCAATACGAATTGGAATATATCATTCCTCAAATCGGTGAAATGATTGACAGATTTATTTCATCTCATTTGATTTATATTTTCCTGAAAGATGATAACGCTCAGTTCAGACTTATTTGGCCGACAAATTGTCATAACGAAGAAATTTTCAGAATGCTGAATGAGGTTAACAATGATGTCATAATCTCAAAAGACAGCAGAATCGGTGTATTCCCCATTAAAGGCGAAGAGTCAAACCTCGGTGCGTTGGTTGCTTACAGCACAATCGGAAAACTTACGCCGAACGAAATTGAGTATTTGATTGAGTTGACGAAACAATCGGGAATTACAATTCAAAGAGCAAATGTTTATTCGGAAGTCTTGAAACACGCAACTTTAGACGCTTTGACAGGCTTGAACAACAGACGTCAGTTTGAAATTCGTTTGAAACAGGAAACCGCCCAAAGTATCAGAAAAAATACCGATTTGTGCGGCTTGATGCTCGATATTGATTACTTTAAACGGGTAAACGATACGTACGGTCACGCAGCGGGAGATTGCGTCATCAGAGGAATTGCGGAAATTATTTCAAAAACAATTCGGGAATACGATATCGCTTGCAGATATGGCGGCGAAGAATTTTTCGTGTTGCTTCCGATGACGAAAATCGAGGATACGCTTGCGGTTGCACAACGTATTCGTCAAAATATTCAAAATACCAAAATCGACATTAGAGAGGCAAAAGTCAAAGGTGTTCCGTATTTGCAGGTTACGGCGAGCCTCGGTATAAATTATTTTGATAAAAAAGTTACCCCCGAAGAATTTTATCAAGGGGCGGATAAAGCACTATATCAATCCAAAGTTAACGGTCGTAACAGAGTTACGATTTACGAAGAAAGTATGTCTAAATCAGAAAATTAATTATGCAAGAAAAAAATCATACAGTACAATCTATGAATAATGAAAAAACAGTGGCATATTCGGCATTAACTCTTGTTTTGCTTGTGTTTTTGATTCAGGCAGGTTTTGGAATGATAGTCAATATTTTGAGAAATATTGATACTTTTGCAAAATTAAAAATCGTCAGCAATGCACATAAATATGCAAGAGTGAGAAATTACAATTTGCGATATGAAATGCAAAGTTTTAATTCGGCGAAAAACCTTGAATCTATTGCGAGAAACAACCTCAAAATGGCGGCTCCCGATGAAATTTTGCTCGTCATAAATCAGCCTCAACCGCAGGAAAAAAAGGCTGAAAAAGACAATAATAAACCGAAAGAGAAAGGTATTTTCTTTAAAGAGCGTTGATGTTTTTTATGGTAAAATATTTTTAGGTTTAAGGTATGAAAAAAAAGAATCTTTTTTACATAATATTGATAGTTATCGTTGTGGTTGCTTGCTTGTGGGCGTTTATTTCCGCAAGTTTTATCACTAAAAATTTCAAAAAAAGATTGATTGACGACTCCCTCGGAAAACAGGAAGTTACGATACAAAACCTTTTGGTTACGGAAACGAAGGACGATAAAAAGTCTTGGGAATTATTTGCGGACGACGGATATTACGACAATGCGTCGCAGGTTGCGATTTTGAACAACATTGTCGGCAATTTTTATGATGATAACGAAGTTGTTGCAAGTTTTGAGTCCTCAAAAGGAACTTATAACCAAAATACGAAGCAGATTATTTTGTACGAGAAAACATTGATTGTTTATAAAGACGGTTCAAATGTTTCGGCGAACAAAATGGAATGGCACGGAAAGGACAGCGGAGTCACGGCAGAGGGTTCCGTAAGACTTGAATTGCCGTCAAAAGTAGTCGTTGTCGCAGAAAAGGCAACTTTGAGTCCTGACTTTAAAAATTTGAAAGTTTTTGGACGAACAAAGACCGAAATTTACGACAGCGGAAATATGGGAATTACAAAATGAAGAAAATAATAGCAGCGTCAATAATAGCGTTTTCGGTTGCAGGACTTGCTTATGCAAGCAATTTGTCTGTTGATTCGGAAGTTCAACATTACAATGAAAAGAACAAAAAAATCGAATTTAAAGGGGACGTTAAGGTTAAATATGATGATGTTAATGTCGTCAGCCCGAATGCAGAAGTCCTTTTGAATGCCGAAACAGGCAAACCAGAAACGGTAAAATTTTTGGAAAACGCATATTCTTATCAGGTTAAAGCCGATAAGAAGCACGAAGTTAAGGCGAAAATTTTAGAAGTTTCTTTGCTTAATAAAGTTTTTAAGGCAGAAGAAAGAACTCAATCGACTGTTTTGGAAAAAGGTCAGCCGACGGTTATTGTCACAGCAAATTCGCAAGAATACGACAATAAATCAAATACAATGAAAGCAAGAGGTGCCGTAATAATAAATTATAAAGATGTTCAAGCGTTTGCAGATTATGCGGAAGTTAATTTGGACAAGAAAAACGACGTTCAAAAATTGACACTCTCGGGTCATGCATACTTGAAACAAGGTAATTCTCAAGTCAAAGCAAATAAATTTGTCCATTTGGCTGAAAAGAAAATCACGACTGCAACGGGAAATGTTTTCTCGGATATTAATACAAATGAAACCAAAATCAAGGTGTGGTCTGATTTTCAACAAGTTAATCAAATTGCCAACACAATTACCGCAAGCGGTCACACAAGAGTTGAATATGAAGATTACGTGGCAGTAGGTCCCAAGGCGACAGTTTATCCGAATGCTCAAAATAAACTCAACAGAGTTGTCTTTATGGGACGCTCAAAAATCACCAATAAGGGCTATTCTATTGAAGCAAATAAAATTGAAATGATTTTGAACCCGAAAGATTTTAAAGCAGAGGGCAACGTTAAAACTTTGCTCCAAGATGTCGGCTCGAATAATTCCGTAAGTTTGTAATTCACGGGCAATGCTTTAAGAAACAACTCTCATTGCGAGGATTGTAACGACGAATCAATCCATATACTTTGGCTTCGCCTCAGTATGACAGAGAATGAAACAATATAAAATTTATTTATAAAAAAAGGGCGGTCGTTAAACCGTCCTTTTTTGTATGTGTTCGGAAGTTTACGCTTCCGGTTTATCTTCGACATCGAGGAGTTTGGTTTGTTCAACCGCATTGTCGATGGCATTTTCGATAGCCTTGTCAATCGGGTCATCAGTAGATTGACCGACGATTTTGTTGACTGTGATAACGCTGTCGTTTTCTTGAAGATTTTGGATTTTAACGCCTGTTGCAGGTCTGCCCTGACGAGAAATGTCGCCGGCGTTGATTCTTGTAACAACACCGTTTGCCGTAACAACCATGATGTCATCATTTTCGTTAACGATAGTGAGAGCAACCAATCTTGACTTAGACGTCTTGAATTTCGTTGCGATAAGACCGATACCGCCTCTGTTTTGAGAACGGAATTCGCTCAATTTTGAACGTTTGCCGAAACCGTCAGAAGTTACGACGAGCAAATCAGCATCATAGTCGGCAGGAACGATGTCAGAGCCGATAATCATATCGCCTTGACGCAATTTCATTGAATTTACCCCTCTTGCACTTCTGCCTAAAGGTCTTAATTCTTCAACCGCAAATCTGATTGCCATACCGCAACTTGTACCGATTAAGATTTCGTCATTGTTTTTGGCAACATTTACCCAATTGAGAGTGTCGCCTTCTTCAAGTCCGATTGCGATAATGCCGTTACGTCTGATGTTTGCAAAGTTATCCAATTCAATTCTCTTGATGTAACCTTTTTGCGTAAGCATAATCAGGCTTGTATCGTGAGAAAATTCTTTGACAGGAACAACTGCCGTAATTTTTTCGCCCTGTTCAATCGGCAAAATGTTGATTACGGGTAAGCCTTTTGATTGTCTTGAACCTTCAGGGAAATCGTAAACATTGAGGCTGTAAACCGTTCCTTTGTCAGAGAAGAACAATACTTTGTCGTGCATCATTGCAGTGAAGAAAATTCCGACATCATCATCTTCTTTTGTCTTAATTCCGCCTTTTCCTCTTGTAGCACGGTTTTGACGTTCAAATGTGTCTAAAGAAATTCTCTTGATGTAACCTTGGCGGGTCATAAATACTGCCATCGGTACGTTCGGAGTCAAATCTTCGATTGTCATTTCGTTCGCTTCGGGAAGAATTTGTGTTCTTCTTTCGTCACCGTATTTTTCTTTGTCTTCAAGAAGTTCAGCCTTGATGATGTTCAAAACTTTTTGTCTGTCAGCAAGGATTGCTTCGTATTCTTGGATTTTTTCCTGTAAATCTTCGTATTCAGCCTTGATTTTGTCTTGTTCCAAACCTGTCAATCTTCTCAATTGCATTTCGAGGATTGCATTTGCTTGGTCAACATCAAGCCCAAATCTCGTCATTAAACCGATACGAGCCTCTTCTGTCGTTTTGGACTTCTTGATGAGTTCGATAACTTCGTCAAGACTTCCCAACGCAATCAATAAGCCTTTTAAAATGTGGGCTCTCATTTTTGCTTTTTTCAAGAAGAAAATAGTTCTTCTCGTGATGACAGAAACTCTGTGTTCTATAAATTCGTTCAAAACATCGATGATGTTCATCAAACGAGGTTGTTTTCCTGCCAAAGCCAAAAGATTGAAACCGAATGATAACGTCAATTGCGTGTGCTTGTAGAGGTTGTTTCTGACAACTTCCGGTTTTGCATCACGTTTAAGTTCGATAACGATTCTCATACCGTCACGGTCAGATTCGTCACGAAGGTCTGAAATGCCATCGATACGCTTGTCACGGACGAGTTCGGCAATTTTTTCAATAAGAGCCGCCTTGTTAACTTGGTAAGGAATTTCAGTAACAACGATAGCCGTTCTTGCCTGACGACCGTTGCCGCCGGGGATTTCCTCGATAGTTGAAATAGCGGACATTTTGATTGAACCACGACCTGTTTCGTAAGCCTGTTTAATGTCTTTAACGCCGATAATGCTTGCAGCGGTAGGAAAATCAGGACCTTTGATGTATTGCATAATTTCCGTAACCGTCATATCGGGCTTGTCGATTAAAGCGATTGTACCGTCAACGATTTCGCAAAGATTGTGAGGCGGAATGTTAGTCGCCATACCGACAGCGATACCGCTTACGCCGTTTAACAACAACATCGGCAATCTGACAGGCAAAACTGACGGTTCTTGGAGTGAACCATCGAAGTTCGGTTCAAAATCAACCGTTTCGCAGTCGATATCAGCCAACATTGATTGTGTAATTTTGTGCATACGTGCTTCTGTATAACGCATTGCAGCCGCACCGTCGCCATCGACCGAACCGAAGTTTCCGTGGCCGTCAACCATAAGGTATCTTGTCGAAAAGTCTTGTGCCATACGGACGAGGGCTTCGTAAACAGCCGTGTCACCGTGCGGGTGATATTTACCTAAAACTTCCCCGACGATTCTGGCACACTTTTTGAAAGGTTTGTCAGGTGTCATGCCGAGTTCGTTCATGGCAAATAAAATTCTTCTGTGAACAGGTTTCAAACCGTCACGAACATCGGGTAATGCACGTCCGACAATAACAGACATCGCATAATCAATGTACGAGCGTTTCATCTCCTCACGTATATTTACGGGAACAATTTTCCCGTCTTGAAATAAATTATTTTGAGCCAAATGAGCCTCCCCTGTGGAACGAAAAATTCGTCCTCTATATATTGTCTTTACTATATTTTAGCATAATTAAAAAAGAGGGCAAACAGTTTACATTCTATTAATTGTTAAGTTTGTAACGATTTTTTTAAAAATTGAAATTCGACCCCCTCAAAAATACTTTATATACATGTAGGGTAGAGGGAGATATTAAATATGGTAGTGAATTTGAACATGGATATTGAAACACGTCTTGCCAATATGTATAAAGATATGGCAGCAAAATCGAGCAATGAAGCGGCTGAAAGAAAAACTTTGTCGCCTGATGATTTTTGGAACTCGATGAGAATGGTTGCAACGAATAAGCAAGCACTTATGAATTGCAAATATCAACCTAAAAACGTTTAGTTCACGGCGTTTTTAAGACAGGATTTTCTTCTTTTTTACAGAGAGAGAAAATTTTAAACAAAATTTATCCCCCCCTATATCAATTATTGAGCCTGAGTTGCAAAACTTAGGTTTTTTTTTGCTAAATTTCGAGAGTTACCGTAGAAATTTTTTCGGCTTCTTCTGAATTTGAGAGGATTTTTCCTGTTTTATCCGTGATAATGGAATTGCCGATGAGGGTGAAACCGTTGCCGTTGCTGCCAACTTGGTTTGCGGAAATCAGAGGAGTGATGTTTTCGTTTGACCGTGCAACATTCATTGCTTTCCAAACGGTCAGCCAATCCATGTTTTTTTCAAATTCGCTGTGATAACCCCAAGCGGTTGGGCAGACGAACAATTCTGCTCCATTGCGTTTGAGTTCGGCGAAAAGTTGCGGGTAACGAATGTCAAAGCAAATAGCCATGCCGATTTTGCCGATATCTAAGTCTGCTGTGACAATTTTTTCGCCTGCGGTAATTCTTTTGTGTTCAGTTCCGCCGAAACAGTTGAAGAGGTGGATTTTTCGGTATTTACAAACTGTTTCGCCTTTTCTGCTTAATACGAACGAGACGTTGTATGATTTGCCCGAAACTCTTTCTATGACTGAACCGCAGATGATATTTGCGTTTAATTTTATTGCTAAATTTCTTAAAAAGTTGATTGTGTCGCCGCCGTTTTCGTCTTCGGGGAAATTTTTGAACGCTTCATGGGAAATACCTGTCGAGAAAAATTCGGGAAGAAGAATGAGGTCTGTCCTTACTCCCTCAAGCATTTCTGACACTTTGTTCAAGTTGTAGGTTTTGTCGCCGCATTTTGGTTGAAATTGGCAGTTTGTGACTGTGATTTTTTTCAAAATTAACCTCTTTTCAAGTAACAGATTGACTTATCGCCATAAGATTTTTCTTTTGTGCAGACAAAATTGCCCGTATTTATTTGTAATTCTGTTGGTTTTTCGACGATAATAATCCCGTTTTCGTTCAGTAAATTTTTTGTTTCAATTTGCTCAATAGCCTTGTTGTACAAGCCTGATTGGTATGGCGGGTCGAGGTAGAAAACATCAAATTTTTTGTCTGTTTTCTGCAAAAATTTTATTCCGTCGTAGTTGATTAAATTTATCGGAATTTTGTGCTTTTCGGCATTTTTTTTGATAAAAGCAGCCGTTTTTTTGTCAATTTCGACAGAAGTTACGTCGTAACCTCTCGAAATTGCTTCAAATGTCATAATTCCCGAACCTGCAAAGAGGTCGCAAAAGGTTTCAAAATCTCCCTGTGTTGCGAGAGAGTTGAAAACAGCCTGTCTGACCTTTGACAGTGTGGGTTTTACGTTGTCAAATTTTGCAGTTTCTATGTTGAGTGAGTTATATTTTCCGCCTGTAATGTTCATTTTTCAAGCCTCAAAAGGTATTTTCGATGAATATAATTTTTGCAATTAAAATTAGGCAAAATCATTACTCTCGTCTGCGTTTCCAAAAACGAGCCGATGTTGTTTTGAAAATGCCAAAGATTATTGTGAGTGTATCTTGATTCGATAATTCCGTCAAATCCGAGAGAAACCCTCTCGATTTCGCATCTTTGGAGTTTTTTTGAACAATAAATTCCGAGAAAATTGTTGGGTTCATCTTTTAAAATATATTTTTCAAAAGTTGTATCGCCAAGCAAAGTTCTTGCAAAATAAGCCCTTCCGATTTCTTGCGGAGAAAGATTTTGTTCTTTTTTGTGCAAAATTATTGTTTGTTTGTCAAAATAATTGCAAAATTTGTAATTATTTCTGATTTTTTCGTATTTTGTTTCGTCTGCATTTTGGGTGATTTTTGCGTTTTCTCGATAGTTATAAAAATTCCAATCGGGCAGCAAAAACACTTCCGCAGCGACTTTTTGCGGCAAAAAAATCATAAGAGCAAATAAAATTTTAATTAAAATCGTACGGTCTTTTTTCATCTGCTTCCAAAATTTCAAATTTTTCGCCTAAAATCCGCTTGAATATTTCGCCGACGTATTTTTCGCTGTCATAGTGTCCGACTTCAAAAACGACAGTGTCTTTTGCCTCGAAAGCCTCATGAAATTTGACTTCGCCCGTTATGAAAAGGTCAAAACCGAAATCATTTACCCGAGAAATTTCCGAACCGCCCGCACCTGCACAAAACGCAACTGATTTGACGGATTTTTTATCGCAAAGGTTGATAACCTTTAAAGTGTCTAAATTCAGGCGTTTTTTGATATCTTCTTTCAAAAATTCAAGGTCAATTTCTTCGCTCAAAGTTTTTCCGTTTATAAAATCTTCAATCACAGGGGCTTCTTCAAAACCGCATTTTTCAACCAAAGTGTCCGTCGTTCCGCCTTTTGCGACATCTAAATTCGTGTGAGCAGAATAAATTTGAATTCCGTTTTGAATTGTTCTGATGATGGCAATGTCATCGATTTTTTTCAAAGATTCAAAAATTAGCGGGTGATGAGCGATAATAAGGTCGCAACCCTTGTCAACAGCCTGTTTTACCACATCGTCGGTGACGGTCAGAGCGGTCATAATTTTGTTGAAATTTTTTTTGCTCAAATTAATTTGCCAACCTGAATTGTCCCATTTTGCGGCGGTTTCAGGCGGTGCAACATTTTCTATTAAATCGATAACTTCTTGAACTTCGTACATTTTAACCCTTATGTTTTTCGTAAATTTTTGAAATTTCGTCGGCAGCACGCTCTACGACATCATTTATGACTTTGTAATCGTAATGTTTTGCCTCTTGCGATTCAAATTCAATCGCTTTGAGCCTTTTTGCAATTGCATCTTCCGTTTCCGTTCCTCTTCCTCTTAATCGTTTTTCAATTTCTTCGATTGAGGGCGGCAAGATAAATATAGTAACCGCTTCGGGCATTTTTTCCTTAACCTGTTTTGCCCCTTGAACTTCGATTTCCAAAAGTACGTTTTTGCCTTCGTTTAAAGTTTTTTCAACGGTCGAACGGCTCGTTCCGTAACAATTTCCGCCAAATTCTGCCCATTCCAAAAAATCACCGTTTTCAACCGATTTTTTAAAATCATCTTTGTTGACGTAAAAATAATTTACTCCGTGAACTTCGCCCTCTCTCGGGTTTCTCGTTGTTGTCGAAACAGAGAGAAAAATATTGTCGGCATTTTTCAAAAATTCTTTTATAACCGTGCCTTTGCCGACACCCGATGAACCAGAAATTATAAATAAACGACCTGCCATATTTGCTCCTTTTTTTTCATTATACCAAAATCCGCCGCCATGGCGAAAATTGTTGCAATTTCTTTATCGGCAAAATCTCGTCCGCATTTTTTACCAAATTTTACATAATAAAAATGCGACTCGAGAGCCGCATAAGTCAAGAAAGGAATGGTTAGACTATTAATTTAATTTGATTATTACATACGTTTGTTTACTATGCAAATATGTGAACAAATATTAACTCTTTTTTTTATTTTAAATCCGCTGATATAATGTATTTGCGGGCTTTTTCGGAAAATTCCGAAAAAATTGAAAAACTTAATAATACTTAATAATTTGGAGAAAAAATGAAAATCGGAATAATCGGACTTGGTCTTATTGGTGGCTCTATCCTCAAGAAACTTGCGGGTTTCGGGCATGAATTGTATGCGGTTACGAGAAATCGTGAAACTTTGAGGCATGCCGAAAAATCGGTCAAGTCATGTTCTGACAAATATCAAATTCTTTCGGATTGTGAAGTTGTTTTTGTTTGCACTCCTATCGGGAAAATTCTCGAAACGCTTGATAAACTTGAGGGCTTTGTGTCTAAAAGTTGCGTGGTTACTGATGTTGCGAGTGTAAAAGAGTTCGTTACGAAGAAAAAATATTCTTTTAAATTTATCCCGTCGCACCCGATGGCAGGTACGGAAAACAGCGGTTATGGAGCGTCTTTCCCCGAATTATTTATTGGTGCAAAGTGGGTATTGACGCCTTATGATTGTTCATTTGATTGTGAAGAGGTTAAAATTTTGATGGAGTTAATTGAGCAAATGGGGGCGATGCCAATCGTTGCGGACGCAAAAGAGCATGACAAAGCGGTTGCAATGATTAGCCATTTGCCGATGTATATTTCGCAGTGTCTTTATAATGCTTTTTGTGGCAACGAACTTGCGATGAAACTTGCCGCAAGCGGTTTTAGAGATACGACAAGGCTTGCTATGACTGACTTAACGCTTGCTTGTGACATGTTAAATTTTAACGGAAAAAACATTCAAGATGCTCAAAATGTGTTCGTTTCCGAGTTGGAAAATTTAAAATCAGGAAATTATCTTGAAAAAATTACGAAAATCAGTTCTTCCCGTCGAAAAATGTATAATTCAGACGGAAAAAATATTGTTTAAAATAAGAATTTTTTACGGAGATTTTCGTTAATATTTGTAACGTTTTCCCGAAAAAGTAAGGCGTGCATGGCAAAATTTGCCCTTTAGAAGCCTTTCTGCCGATGTGTAGAAACGAGTGTGTTTGTGAAAATTTCCGGTGTGAACAATTTTATGCCTATGAACGGTATTGTCCGAAAGTCGCCGACTGAGGGCAAATATCTTAAAAGGCAGTTGCCAGATACGTTTGAGAGAACGACAAATCCTCTTGAATATGACAAGGCTACTTTTGTTCCGACTGCTGCAAAATTCACATCTGCAACTGACACACTCAATCTTATGAACACAAAGGCGAAGACGGCGTTTGACCGCCAAGTCGCTTATGACGGTTGGTCGGGCAAATTAGCGGACAAATTGTCTGCTCTTTGGGGTTCAAAAAACAGAGCATCATTGGTTTCTGACGACATTCACATGCACAAGGCACAAATTGAAAATCTTGAAAATGCGGCGAGAGTGGGCAATTTCAAATCCGAATTTTTCAAAACATTTGGTGTCGGATATAACAAAGAGGCTATTCAGGATTTTGAAACTGCATCTGCAAAATACACGTTAATTCAATCAGCAGAGCAGATTGCAGATTATACGGAAGAACATTTATCAGGTTATGTTAAATTTTTTGATAAGCACAAAAACTCGATAAATCCCGAGTCGCCTAATTTTGACGAGTTTGATAGACACGTAAATGTTGACAAAAAACTTGGTGAGTTTAAAGATGAACTTGCGAAAGTTGTTGGCGGAAAAGAAAATTTAAAAGACCTTGAATTGGCAAAAAGACCTGATTTTATTACCCTTTCTAAAGAAGAACAAATTGAAACTTACAAAGATATTGCACAAACATTAATTTACACATCGAATACTACTGCTGAAAAACTCAAAGACGGTAAGAGTACAAAAGAAATCCAAAAGGATTATGATGATGCATATAAGGCTGCTTTTGGGGAAAAGAACAACATTCAAAAGAGAGTGGATAAGTATATCAAGGCACAGCAAATTCGCTCGACTGCGGTCAAAGACGTTTTGATGTCGGGAATAATCGGAGCGACGATTGCATTGTCAAAGACAAGTACGCCGACGCTTGTAGGTTCTGTGGTCACGACAGCGGGCTATATCGGAATGGATTTGGCTGATCTTGCAACGAATAAAATCGACAACAAAGAAGATTTGAGCAAAGATGTTGTACAAGATATTGTTAAGTGTGCCGTACTTTGCGGTGCGGAATATATGGTCGGCTCAAAAATGTACGACATTATTCCCGAGGCAAATTATAAAAATAAAGTTTTGAACGGTGCTTTGAACACGGCAAGAACGCTCGGCATCGAACTTTCGGTTGCGTTCGTGAGCGAATATGCTCAAACGGGCGAGTGGGCAACTTATCAGATGAATCCGAAAGATTTTATGAAATTGACACTTGCAACTTTTGCGATTGAAGAACTTACGAGAATGGGGCTTTCCGCTCCTGCCGGCAGAAAGAGCAATTATTCTCCGATGAAAGTTGATGATTCGGTTGCGAATGTTGTTGTCGGACGTGCTACGCAGGAATTGCAAAAACAATTTGACAAAAATCCGACGAAGTTTATGAACTTGAAACTTTTGTGTATGGAAAAACCTGAATTGTTCAATGAATTGATGACTTCATCTTTGAATAATGTTCTTAATGCGTAACCTGAAAAATTTGTTGTCATTTCGAGGATTTGGTCGGGTTTAAGTTTGATAAAAATTATAAATTAAAAAAAGATAGCAGTCCTTTTCACCCGAATGCTCAGGCATGGGCTGTTTTTGCACCGAAATTCAAAGAAAAATTTATAAAAGATTAAAAGACTGAGGGAGATTTTTGCAATAATTCTGCGGTGATTTTGGCGGCAGTGGCGATACATTCTTCGCAAGGTCTTGTTTCGTAATATTCTTGAGTTCTCTCTGATGGAATGTAGCCGTCTGAATCGATTTTCAAAATTTCTCTGCAAATTATCGTGCCGAATTTTTGTTTGAATTTTTCTGCTAAATTTTGTATGAGTTTGTAATGCTCTGCTTTTTCGAGGGAATTGTCGTTAGAGGTGTAACCGTATTTTAATCCTGCAACCATGAACATTCCGCTGACGGCACCGCAAACCTCTCTCAACTTGCCCATGCCGCCCCCGAATGAGGAAGATAGTTTTAATCCTGTTTCAAAATCAATTCCAAAATCTTCGCAAAATGTGCAAAAAACTGCTTGAGCACAATTTCTGCCATCTCTGAATAATTTTCTTGCCGTTTCTTCTTTTTCTGAAATGTAATCCATAAAATGATTTTATCACGCCTGTTGATAATAGTAAACCGATTATGATGCTACCGCTTAATAAAATAGCATTTACTGTAATTGCGATTGTAGCGTAAGCGGAGTGTGGCAATCCATAGTTTACTCATTATTGTAAAACTTTATACATTCATCGTCATACTGAGGCGGAGCCGAAGTATCTGTTTTAATGTATTTATAGATTCTTCGGGATAAATCCCTCAGAATGACAAGAACTGACTTGGTCGACTAAAGTCGACCCTACACGAACTAAAGAAAATTTTTATTTTTCAATCAGAGAAAAATTATCAGGTAGTTTTTCTTCTATTAATTTTGCAAAATCGCTGAATTTCATATCAAATGCTTCGGCTAATTTCATTAAAGTCGTTAATTGCGGGTCTTTTAACCCTCTTTCAATCATACTGATAATTGATGTAGAAATGTCATTTTCGCTGGCAAACATAAATTGACTGCGTTTTCCTCGCAAATCTTTTACAACCTCTGCCAATACATTTAATATGATTTCTTTTTTGTCTTGCATATTTCGATTGTAATGATAATATTGAGTTATCGCTTTCACGAACGTGATAATAGAAAGGATTATATGAGAAAAACATTACTTATAGATTTAGATGGGGTTTTGAATGACTATATCGGGAATTATGACAAAAATTTCATTCCCCCGATAAAGGTTGGGGCGAAAGAATTTTTAGAAGATTTATCAAAAAATTATCAGGTGAAAATTTTTACAACTCGGGATAAAAATC